>Ga0065711_1030393_pt1 | contig 32647 bp, 21 predicted proteins | sample Hoacrofraction12_FD_59098 | JGI IMG/M metagenome (GOLD analysis project Ga0065711, IMG submission 59098) | Hoatzin crop microbial communities from Cojedes, Venezuela - Epithelial fraction 12 v2 (version 2) | ecosystem: Host-associated > Birds > Digestive system > Esophagus > Crop | place...
GCATGTCTTCAGGACAAAAAGTACCATACTTTCCTTTTCCTTCACTTACCCATTTCTTCAGGCTGGGTAGGTGTTACTTAAGCGGTTTCACTAACGAAGTGAAGTATTTCCTCTTGCAAATGTTGGTACTCTTAAGTTATCATCAATTTAAAGAGATTCTCTGTGCTGTCCATGCTACTGCTCTTCTAAATATGCATAGAGAACACATGTTTGATCCAAGCTGAAAAAGCTTATTAAGGCAGCCAGCGTGACTGCAAGCTGTTCCAAAGGATCATAAAACTGGATATTGCTGTTCTTGAGTGGATGGGTGTAGGGGGAATGTGGTGCCTCTAGATTCTGGGAGAGTCAAATATCCTAACTAACATCCTATACTAACATTGGGCTCTATTCTTACTGTACAAACCCCAGAAGATACCTTTTTGAGGGAGCAGGGTAACATAGCTTTTTATCTTGCAGGAGGCGGCACTTTGTCTCGGAGTACACACCAATTGACAGCAATATAGCGTTTTCTGTGAATTCCCATCGTGACAATGGTACGTCTTGGATAAAAGCAATAAATTTATTAGAAACTCAGCTTAAGTACACCCCCTTCCTGTAGATGGGCTCTGGAATTTTAGCTTTGTTGAGCCAGATAATCCATTTTTAGAGGGCTTTATTTCAGTCTGTTGGCCAGTCTCTCTCTCAAACCTATTTTGCTGGATGCTGAAATCCCTGGTTGCACAGTTTATGAATCTAGCTATGCTAATAAGTTATGGAGTGCTTCATAGCTGGGGGTGAAGGTTGCAACATGATGCGAAGATCAATTTGATCATGTTCTGACCCATCCATGTATCCATTCAAAGCATGCCATGAAAGAACTGTAGTTTAATTTGTGTGGCAGCTCAGGTAGCTCATTGTAATGCATACATATCTTTTAGCTGCTTCCTGTCTTTATTTGCTGTGCCTACTGCTGTTAAAGACAGTTTTGCATTAGAAGGGGCAGTGTTGGGGACGAGCTGGTTTCTGCCTCCTTGATGTCAGTTGAGGATTGGTCCCTGGGTTTGACTGTCAGTGTAGATATAGCTTCTGGTACTTACTACAAACAGAACTAGAATAAAATTTCATCTTTCCTAGCGGGCTTCCCAAAAATGCTGCTTAACTGACTTCTCAATCATTTCCTGTTTCCTTCTTGCTGTTACAGGAAAGATTACCTGTGGTGAGAGGCTTGGTGAAAGGTTTGAGAATGGCCTAAGGATGACATTCACATCATGGGGGGCTTTCTGTGTCAGAAATCCACGTCCTGTTATCCTTTTCTCTGTGGTCTTCATTGCAATGTGCTGCTCAGGCTTTGTATATATTAAAGCAACTACAAACCCTGTAGATCTCTGGTCAGCCCCAAGCAGCCAAGCTCGCAAGGAGAAGGAGTACTTTGACACACATTTTGGGCCTTTCTTTCGTACTGAACAACTTATTATTCAAGCACCAGAGAGCCCTCCAGACACCTATTCGCCTTACCCATCGGGAGCAGATGTACCTTTTGGGCCTCCACTTACCAAACAGATTCTCCATCAGGTAATTGGGACTTCCCAAGAGCAAAGATCTGAACATGTGTAACAGGTATAACGATATGGAGTTGGTTTCCATCTCTAATGGCATATATTCATCAAAACAGTCACTAGATATTTATATTAAAAATCCTAGTCTTACTATAGAAGCTTTTTGCTGGAAACCGTGTCTTTTGACCTCTTCCATTAGCTTGTAAGTCTGCCTTTAAGTCCCAGTAAGCATTCTTGGTGTGAACACAGAAATAATGAGATTGTCATGTGCTTCCATTGATGTGTGCTTCTGTCTTTGGAAACTTAGAGAAATATAGTATGCACATAAGTCCTGTCTTGTAAGGGAAATGCTTTCTTAATGCTGCTCTTTAACTATGGGGTTTTTTTTTTTCAAGGTGCTGGATTTGCAGGATGCTATTGTCAACATAACTGCTTCTTTTGACAATGAGACTGTAATGCTGAAAGACATTTGCCTGGCTCCTCTTGCTCCCTACAACAACAACTGCACTATAATGAGTGTACTCAACTACTTTCAGAACAGTCATTCTGTTCTAGATCACGCTGATGGGGATGGGTTCTTTGTCTATGCTGACTACCACACTCACTTCTTATACTGTGTTCGGTAAGCAGTACAATTGCACGTTTTTTCGAACTGTAGGCCAACTAGATCTTTGTCTTGCTGGCAGATGAAACTGGCTAGTTCTCACTGCCCCCTTGAACATTTTCTTACTCCTTTTTAAACTCACAATACTATGTGGAACTGCAGACTAGTATAGGTCACTTGTGTTTCTGTCTTAGTACTTCATCAGGAGTTATGCTTGAATTGGGTTTCCAGTTACGGTTGGTTTAGTGCAGACAGTGGCTCTGGTTTACCTTAAACATGTTTCAAACACTTCTCAGAAGTAGTTCTGTTAACCGAAGGCAGTTTCTAATCTTTCAATTCATTTTATAGTTCAGTTGGGTAGAAGCTACCCCTTGTCTTAGAAGTTATAATGAGGACACCTTTAAAACTGTGTTAAAATTCAAAGCAAGCATAGCACAAGGCCAATATATCACTGGTGATCTTGTCTCGTTTCTCTCTTGATAGTCAGTTATAACATAGCAGCTTTTTACTGCTTTGTCCCATGGTACTGTGCCTCAGTTGTCAAGCAGAAGCTAACAGTTATTGCCGGTGGTCTCTTTAGGACTCCAGCATCACTGAATGACACAAGCTTGCTTCATGATCCCTGCTTAGGAACATTTGGTGGACCTGTATTTCCATGGCTGGTGTTGGGAGGATATGATGGTAGGTGGCAAAACAGTGCTGCAGTTTAAATCTTGAGAGTACACACTGGTGTACTGGTTTTTGGTACTAAAGGTCCATTCTCATTTAACACAGATGTTTAAATGTACTCCATAGAAACTGGAGTTTTGTTAAACTTTCAGTAAATAAGGTTATTTTAAATAACTTTTTCAGTAGATCACTGCTGAGATTTGAGGCAGACTATTCTGGAAGTGCAAAATGCAAGCAGTTTATTACTGGAACATACTTATACTGTTGACAAGTATTCAAATGTTCAGTCTGCTTTGGGCCTGCTAGAGGATCTCTAGTTTCTGGAGACTAGATAAAAATATGAAGTATTTCAGGTTGACATGCTGGGATATGCATGTATTTTGCTTTTGAGGTAGAATGAAGTTCTGTCACTGATCTGACAAAGCAGTTGAAAACAGGTTGTGTTCACAAAGAAAATTTCCATAAATATTCTGAAGCCAGAGTTTTGTTCAAGCAATTTATTCAGCTAAACATAACTTGATAGATACATCAAACACACATGTACTAAAATAGCCTTGAGGGCAAGCACTTCTTCATTAAACTGTAGGGGTTTTGTACTTGCTTTGAGTAAAATCTAAGTATGCAAGAGGCACAGTGTTTAGGAAAACCACATCCTGCTTCTTATTAGATGGCAGGTCATAAGTGCTGGTTATATAGTAGCCCCTTGTCTAACCATGCAATAATTTGATGTTGGGGTGCCATGAACGTGATAAGCACTTTAGATTGTATTCATGAGTAATTATTCATTATTTATGGGCTTCTGTTCTTATTTCAGTAGTGTGTTTTAAGAACTCGGTGTTGTTAAACAGATTACATTTAATGGGGTTGTAGGGATGGGATTGCTTTGGACAATGCTCATGTTAAGCTTAATTGTACCTGCCTATACTAGAATGTAAGCTCCATTTCATAATGCCCGACAACTGTTTTTCCTCTATAGATGATAACTATAATAATGCAACAGCTCTTGTTATTACTTTTCCTGTCAACAACTACTACAATGACTCAAGAAAGCTAATGAAAGTTTTGGCATGGGAAAAAGAGTAAGTAGGTTTCCTGTATTCTGAAATGCATACAGTGCTTAGAGCAGCTTCAAATGTAGATACATGAAAAACACCTGTACTGTACTGAGAGTTTCTCAGCATAATTACAAAGATGTTTTGAGAAGCAGCAAAACTGGTTAAGGACAGACTACACTGGTTGTAAAACTTTCGATTTATCTGGCATACGTCAGTTGCTTTGGGGAGATAAGTTCTAGTCTTGTTAGTGGCCATCTGGTCCAGTAGTACTTGCTGAGAAGTAACTTCATAAAGAATTTGGTGTATTTTACTTTTGCTAGAGTTACACAGGTAGACTCTTCAATCTACTGGACAATTAACCACCAGTGGAAAGGTCCAGCATTATCCTGCAATTCTTAAAGTTTAATTTTTAAAAAGGTATTCTGGATGAGGATCTACAGCTTTCATCCCCTTCACCACCAAGAAGAGCTGATGTTGGCTTACACAGGCCAGTTGGTCTGGCTAACAGTTCAGATGAAAACTACTGGACTAAAAGTCGGAGACTAAATACAAGTATAACTGGCATCTACTTGTGTCACAAGCACTTCCCTTCAGTTAGGGGCACTGAAACAAGGACTAATAAATTGCTCAAGTACTGTAAGCAAGCTGCATTCATATTTCATGTGTGTACTTCTACGTCTAGCTTTGAGGAAAATTGTGCTTAGTCTTTGACATAGCTTATGCAAGATACCTGATTTTCCTCAAACTCTGGAGAGAACATGGAAAGTATTTCAGCATAGTATATTTCTAGTGCCTGACGTACAGTTCTAGGGATGTGTAGCCAGCACCTATCTCCTAAAAATGAGGAAGGCCCCTCAAAATGCTGTCTGGCCACAGTACCACACAGATGATTTAGATTTGTGTTCAACGGACTTCCAAGTATTTCTAATAGAAGATGCTTTATCCTCTAAAGTGAGCGTGACACTTTTTTTTTTTCTTTTCTAGGTTTATTAACTTTGTGAAGAACTATGATAATCCAAACTTAACTATATCATTTTCTGCTGAACGGAGTATTGAAGATGAAATCAGTCGTGAAAGCACGAGTGATATTGTCACTGTGTTGATAAGCTATACTGTAATGTTTGTGTACATCTCCATAGCTTTGGGACATATCCAGAGCTGTAGAAGACTGCTGGTATGTGTAAAGTTCTTATTGCTATAAACACTGAAGCTACGGCTTGCTGAGTAGTTTTTCTCAGCTTTAAGTGACTTAAATATTTTTGCAGAATGGTCATATTCAGCCTTGCCTGAAAGGATTGAGTCCTCCTTGGACAGGAGCTAGGGGGACCATTGCCCTTCTTGTCACACTTGACAATTCATGTGTGCTTCATAGCCTCAGCTTAGTCTATTTTCACTTGAAGTGCGCAGTTAACTTAAGCTTTAAGGCTTGTAGCTTCACAGTTTTTTTTATACATATGAATCTTCAAAAGAACCAGAAAAGTAAACTTTCTACTAAATACACTAAATGTAAGAATGTGATTGTTTTTCTGCTGTAATCTGTCCCATGTGGTGATGATGCTGGTTTGGTTGACAGTCATTACAATTTTTTAGGTGGATTCAAAGATCTCCCTGGGCATTGCAGGCATCCTGATTGTATTGAGCTCAGTGGCATGTTCTATAGGCATTTTCAGCTACTTTGGAATCCCACTGACACTGATTGTGATAGAAGTAATTCCCTTCTTGGTACTGGCTATTGGGGTGGACAACATTTTTATTATAGTCCAGACACTTCAGGTATGTATTCTTTCATATAGGCTTTTCTAAATGTGCCTGTCATCTTTGAAGGCTGTTAACCTGGAGCAGACAATCTTCTACATTCCATTGCTCAGACCAGTCTGAGCAGTTCTGAACTCTCACAGGATATCTAGTGGTCTTGAAGAGAGACAAGATCGTATGTACATTCCACCCACATACCAGCCCCCCCCCAAAATGGAAGGCCTCTGCTTTTTCTTACTGCTGGTTGATATCAAGCTCCTTTGACATACTTCCTGATGCACATACTAATGATGTACAAATGAATAACACTTTGAATATTTTTAATGCACTTCTTTGATAGTTGTAGAACTTGACTACTATTTTGATCACTTGTAATTTTAGTGTATTGTGAACAGTAATCATAGACTAAACTGCATGCTTCAGACCAGGGACTTCTGATGCTAAGTTTTAGAGAGTTACCGGCTTTCTAATTTGATATGCTCGATAACCTGCTGAAACTGGCATTGCCTCTGGCAAGTGTGTGGTTTGGGCTGAAGCACTGAGCTTACTACTGTGTTTTAAGTTAAGGATGAAGCAAGGCAACAGGAGATGTCCGTGCTGCTTTTGTGTTAGGGAATCCGCTTTTTTAGCGACCTCAGGTTAATCCAGTGAAAATGATAAAAGATAGCTTTAGATGTTTGGGAGTTGTTGGGTTTTTTTTTAAAGCCATATGAAATCACTTTCTAAATTGCATGATTCCTAATTATAATAAATGATTGCCTTAAAACAGAGAGATGAGCGCCGTCAGGGTGAAACTCTGGATAAACAGATTGGCAGAGTCTTGGGAGATGTGGCACCCAGTATGTTTCTCTCATCTCTTTCGGAGACTGTAGCATTCTTTCTTGGTAAGACTTCTTTAATATTTGAAGATAAGGGCCTTATCGTGCCAGCAGGTTGCAAGAATAAATGCAAAATTAAGACGCAAAAACAAAGCAAGAATTTGTAGAGGAAGTTTAGCTTAGTTGTTCACTGCTGTAATCAAGTTTCACTTGACCTCTGCTGAGGATAGGCATTTGTAGTACTTTGAGATACTGGAACAGTCAAAAAGATCTAATTCTGACTCTGTCAAGCTCTTCAGTTTGAAATGCGGGAGGTCTTTACTGATTTGTAGTGACTGACAAGTCTAAATGTGACCTCGGTAATATATCAGATGTCAGGGTGTACTAACTCCTATATTACATTCAGTGATCTTGCCACTGCTTGGAAAAATGCCCCATGACAGAGTATGTTTGAGGTTCACTCTTACAGTATGTCTTAGACATATCTGTTGTTATCCTTGAAGTATAAATTTGCCTTCTTTCATACTGAACTTACTTACTTGGAGTGGAATTTTCCATTGGTTCAACTTGCTTTGAGTAGCTTAATACTGGAGCAAGATCTTGCTTGACAGCAGTCCTTAACTACCCTCTTATGCAGTCTGCACAAGACTAGTAACTTTGGAATTGAGGTGTCTTAAAGCTAGTCACTTCTTTGCACAGCCTTAATGCTGTCAAACAGGTCAAAGACAGCAGTCATAGCCAGGCTTGTATCGGCTGTTTTCTTTACTCTGAAGAGAAAGGCTCTTTGTCCTGCTCTAAGGGTAGCACTTAAATTGAAGATCTGTCTAGAAAATGCTCATGCATTTCCAAGAGAAGAGAGCTTGCTTAACAAACTGGGTCACTTCCTTCAGGGACACTGTCTACGATGCCAGCGGTTCGCACGTTCTCCCTTTTTGCTGGAATGGCTGTGCTCATAGACTTTATTCTTCAAGTCACTTGCTTTGTAAGTCTCCTGGGCTTGGATATTAAGCGTCAAGAGGTAAGTATAAATGCACCTGTAACTGCAGTGTAATAGGGAGGGTATCTTCTGCAGAACTGTACTAAATCTGGCATTTAATCCATTTTCAGAGGAATAGACTGGATATTCTGTGTTGCATCAAAAGCAATGAGGAAATGAGTGGAGTCCAGCGTTCTGAGAGCATCCTATTTCTGTTCTTCAAAAATCTGTATTCTCCATATCTGCTTAAAGATTGGATGAGACCAATAGTAGTATGTATACTCTGTTTAATGTAAGCAGTCATCATTTCCTTCAACACAAGGAAACAAATGAAGCTTCTAGTATTTTTGCTTTCAACGCTAGTTATTGGAGTAAGCTTTTGTAACTGCAAGAGTATTTCTAGTAAATGGATTTGGATTGTCCAAACCCCAGATTTAAGAGTTGCATTACTGACAATCAAATCAACTTAGGTGTATGTCAAAAAGTCAGCGCTTGTTGGCTCCTACACTGCATTAATCTAGAGTAGTGTTGCTGAATCTGTGATTCAGTTTAAGGTTACTGTGCTTATTTACAGAAGATGTTTGACATCTCTTTTCACTGCTGCCATCTAAGTATAAATTTTCCCTTATGGCTTCAAAAGGAGCTCTGAGTAGCTAGGTTTTACTGCTGCTGTTGTACTAAACCTGGGTAGCATACTTAATAGGAACCGTAGAAAGAGGCTCTAGTTTAACTTAGTAAATGACTTCTATTGCTTGCTGTTTCTGTACAGTTCTCGCTTCCATGAATTTGTTTTTTTTGCAGATAGCGGTGTTCGTGGGTGTTCTGTCATTCAGTGCAGCAGTTATGCGCAATGTAGAGATTGGACTGGATCAGTCTCTCTCAATGCCAGATGTAAGTCTTAAGATCATGTCGCTGATCGGCAATTTGTGGCTGAAGTGTAATCTTTATTTTCTTGTGCTACCTCAACATTATGTAATAGTAACTCAAAATTTTCCTTTTAAGGACTCCTATGTAATGGATTACTTCAGCCAGCTCGGCAAATACCTGCATGCAGGTCCTCCCGTCTACTTCGTCCTAGAAGAAGGGCACAACTACACCTCTTTGGAAGGGCAGAACATGGTGTGTGGTGGAATGGGATGTAATAATGATTCACTTGTCCAGCAAGTCTTCAATGCTGCAGAAATTGGTAGCTAGTAAGTCTTCCATGCTTTTCTCTGCATAGTCACATGGGAGAGATGTATCTGACCAATGTGTCCTTTCAATTTAGTTCAGGCTCAGCTGCTGATTGTGCAACTGACACTCTGTTGTACTTGTTTTATACTGTGGTTTGGAGTGGGGGGAAGGGAAGAAGCTGTGGCAATCTCCTAGAATGAAAATAAAACCTGTCTGGACTGGTGGGATATATTGATGTACTTGGGTTTGGAAAAGGGGCTTGATTCTTCAAGGAATCTGGGAAAGGCAGGAAGAAAAACTCGTGAGAACCTCTCAGTATGGTTAAGCACTCCTGGAAAGTGACTTGCATGTTCAGCTTCTAAACTTGGTGAGTAAACTGGCCTAGCAAGACTAAGCAGGACTTGTATCTGGAGTTCAGTAGAAAACAGCTGAAGAAAGTCTCTTCCTGATTTCCTCCACTGTAGTTCAGTGGTTTTACTTCAGCTTAACTGAAGGAGGACCCTTGCTTGAAAACTGGGGCAACAATATCTGCAATAGAATCAGGTGTAGAGTGGACAGGGGAGTGGAAAGTTGAGCTTGACAGTGGAACTTGAATGCAGGGAAGAAGCTCCTGCTGTTAGCTAGTCGCTGTGTTAGAAGCAAGACTGTCTCTTGGATGGGATACTGGAGCAGGGCACTACATGGAGAGCTAAGTAGCTTGGACCAGAATGAGCTGACATGGTGTAAGTCAGCAATGGAAGCATGAAGGGATGTGTTCTGGAATGAAACATAAAATTACTGACGATGGTTATGTTATATTATCTTACTAGCACAAGGATAGGCTATGCCCCATCATCCTGGATTGATGACTACTTTGACTGGGTGAAGCCACAGTCATCCTGTTGCCGAGTCTACAATACCACTGGACAGTTTTGCAATGCTTCAGGTATTAGCATCCATCTTGTTGCTAGCAGATTAGCTTGGTTTCTAAGTTTCACAGCCAGAACATTTTATTGTGGTGTGAGTCAGGTGAATAGCTTTTCTTACTGTGAGCAGGCACCTCTTGAGTTGCCCTCTAACTTGTTTTAACTGCTGTTTGTGTAAACTTAAATATTCTACTGGAATGCTGCAGGTTGAAGACGGCCTACCTAGACAGCCAATGTGATGACTAGTCAAAAATAACCTGTTATGAAAATTTTGATCCTTCTACTGGCTTTACTAGTGCACACAAACTTAGTACTCTGATTTGGTTGAGATGCTTCAGTTTGGTATGATTCTTACTAGCTTTGTTGTAGATAGTGCACAAGTAACTGAGTTCTCTGGTAGCCCTTACCTTATTAGTAATAAATAAAAAAGGCTACAAATTTTGTACAGAATTTCGGGGCTAATCAGTTACTTCATCAGTGAAAATGCTTTCTGTGGAATGGTATCCTGTAGTATTGCAAGTCAGAAGTTACTAGTGTCACGACAAAGAATTCTTGATCCTGTAGTTGACCTTCTTGTATTCGTCTTCAGTCACCGATCCATCCTGCACTCGTTGTCGACCACTGACTCGAGAAGGCAAGCAGAGACCACAGGGCAAAGACTTCATGACATTTTTGCCAATGTTCCTATCGGACAACCCTAATCCTAAATGTGGCAAAGGGTAAGAGCCACAGTCTATACATCTTAGAACAGTGTGCCAAAGATACTTGCTTGGAAAGTGTGACTTTTCTATGTCTGTAAGGTCACATATCTCATGGCCTTCTAAAAGGCATACAAACACTGATATCTTGCCTGTTCTGTAGTATTTTCTGAAACAAAACTGGGAAAACAAATGCATCATCAACTACATGGAACAGTAGCTTCCCCCTGTACTAAGAGAAGTAACTTCTGTAGTCAGTCTGTTCTAGTATATCCTGTGCAGTTTTGAAATATATTGTGTTCTGAAGTTCTTATCAGCTTTGAAAACTGATAAAAACAAGATTATAAGTTATAAAAGCTAATAAGCTAATAAATTTGAATGGTGCTTACTGACATTGACATCTAAAATATTACTATGTTTATATAGAGGACATGCTGCATATAACTCTGCTGTCAACTTGATAAACAACAAATCTGATGTTGGAGCTACTTATTTTATGACTTACCATACTGTACTGAAAACATCATCTGATTTTATTGATGCTATGAAGAAAGCTCGAGTTATAGCAGATAACATTACTGAAACCATGGGCATCAAAGAGAAGAACTACCGGGTGTTCCCTTACAGGTATGCTTAGATCCTTCTTGTCTTGGTGACAAATATTTAGCTGGAGGAACTGAGAAAAGGTACTGGTTAATAACATCTTAGAGACTTGAGTCTTGAGTTGTGTCTAACAGGAGGTAACGTTGAGACTCTGGAATGGCTAGTAAAATGACAAAAATGCAACTTGCATCCACAGCATGAACTTCTCTTTACTGTGGTTGATAACTAACTTAAATCAAGAAACCTGTCTTTCACCACAAAGGTGGAGGCTTTTTGGCTGGATGGCTGAGCGCAGAGTGGTGGTGAATGGAGTTAAATCCAGCTGGCGGCCGGTCGGAAGTGGTGTTCCCTAGGGCTCAGTGTTGGGGCCAGTCTTGTTTAACACCTTTATCAATGATCTGGATGAGGGGATTGAGCGTTCCCTCAGTAAGTTTGCAGATGACACCAAGCTGGGCAGGAGTGTTGATCTGCTTGAGGGTAGAAAGGTCCTGCAGAGGGATTTGGATCGATGGGCCGAGGCCAACTGTATGAGTTTCAACAAGGTGAAATTTTGGGTGCTGCACTTGGGTCACAACAACCCCATGCAATGCTACAGGCTTGGGGAGGAGGGGCTGGAAAGCTGCCTGGAGGAAAAGGGCCTGGGAGTGCTGGTCTGTAGCTGGCTGAACATGAGCCGGCAGTGTGCCCAGGTGGCCAGTGTGGCCAATGGCATCCTGGCTTGTGTCACGAATAGCATGGCCAGCAGGAGTAGGGAGGTGATCGTGCCCCTGTACTTGGCACTGGTGAGGATGCACCTTGAGTCCTGTGTTCAGTTTTCGGCCCCTCACTACAAGCAGGACATTGAGGGGCTGGAGCATGTCCAGAGAAGAGCAGCAAGGCTGGTGAGGGGTCTGGAGAACAAGTCTCATGAGGAACGGCTGGGGGAACTGTGGCTGTTTAGTCTGGAGAAGAGGCTGAGGGGGGACCTTACTGGTCTCTACTACAACTACCTGAAAGGAGGCTGTAGTGAGGCAGGTGTTGGGTCCCTTCTCCTGAATAACTAGTGACAGGATGAGAGGCAATGGCCTCAAGTTTTGCCAGGGGAGGTTTAGATTGGATATGAGGAAAAATTTCTTTACTGAAAGAGTGGTCAGGCACTGGAACAGGCTGCCCAGGGAGTCCCCATCCCTGGAGGTGTTCAAAAAAACATGCAGATGTGGCACTTCAGGACATGGTTTAGCAGGCATGGTGGTGTTGACTTCCTAGGTTTCATTATGTGGTTAAATAGTTCTAACTTAAGCAGATATGTTCACCTGGGTCATTGCAAGCTGTAATGTGAATGTATCAACTTTAAACTTCTTTGTACTTCAAGCAAAGGCAGCACTGATGTCAAGTACTGCTTGTCCAGTGTGTGCATGATTAACATACTAAAGACTCTGTGTAAGAGTACCACAATGAAATTGGGCTGGAATTTATATCTGTACAGCTGAAATCTCTGCTTTAAAGAATCCTATCCATCCTTTTGGACTCACTGTAAATGAATCGGTTCAGGCCCTCTGCAGTCGATCTGAGGAACTACCTTCTGGAAACTACTGTAGCTACTTATACTGAAGTGTGGGAATTACCCTGGCTTCCAGATGCAACCTTTATTTGAAGTGTTAGTGAAGAGTTATCATATGACAGCCAGTGTTTAGTAGGAGTCATTCCACTGATGCTAGGAAGCCAGTTCCTGCTGGTGACCTCTGTACATAGAGAATTCCTTTATCCTTGGCACAGAAGCTAATCTGATATTAGCACATAAGAAGGGAGATGGCTAAGTACAACTTCTCTTCTTTCCACAGTGTGTTTTATGTCTTCTATGAACAATACTTGACAATTGTGCATGATGCCATCTTTAACCTCTGCATCTCCTTGGGATCGATATTTTTGGTCACAACTGTGCTGCTTGGTTTTGAAGTATGGGCTGCCGTTATAGTTTCAGTAACTATTGCTATGATAATCGTCAACATGTTTGGAGTGATGTGGCTCTGGGGCATCAGCTTGAATGCAGTTTCATTAGTAAATCTTGTCATGGTAAGTTAACAAGACATTTCTCTGCTTCTGTTTCCAAGTCTTGAACAGTTCTGTGTATCTTGTGTGTGTATATATTCACGATGCAGAGTAGTATATTCTACTAAACTTCGACAGGCATTTGAACAGTAGTGGAACTATCTTAATACACCTAGATGGTGCGTAGAAAACAGGTTTATTCTGACAGCTAGTCCTAGTACTGACACAGCAATTGAACTGTAGGCTATACTGCATCTGGTGGTGGCTGCTTCTGTTCTGCAGCAACAGTTGTGTTGCTGAGGTGTAGGCTAGGTGCTGTTGCACATGAACAGAGGTTCTGCATGCCTAAAGTAAGGATACGTAAGTTAGTGTTAAGGCTTCTGCTGTATTTATATTCTACAGAGTAGATCTGTGATGTGCTAGCACCAGTATTGTTCCTGCGTAAATGGATGAAACCATTTGGGCAGAAGTGATTGCCTTGGTGAAATGCTCCAGAACTTAGTACCCAAGAGCTGAGTACTGGAGCTGTGGCTTACCTTGCTCCCTAGAGACTTGTGGCAGATCTGAGAGAGTTAGGAGAGAGTGAACTGTTGCCCCGTGTTACAACTAGGCATGTGTGCATGCAAGTCTACCTGCTAGATAAATCTAAGATCTGCCAACTGTTCAATCAGTCAAGTCTACCTGCTAGGCAAGTCTCAGATTTGCCAGCTGTTAATCAGTGTTGTAAACAGCTATTTAATCATCTGAACTATTGTGGTATCAAATCAGCGTCTATATTCATTGTTATCCTAAAGTAATGTTGTTGCAGCTAGTATCTGTAAATTGATCTTAGTGCATGCAGTGAACACTGAACACTATATTGAAGCCAGCTTTCTTCAACATCAAGAAACTTTTGTACTCAAAAATGATCTCGTGTTCTGATTCCTGTTTAATCAGATTAATTGTCCATTAGTAATGACTGGTGGTAAAACACCATACAGGACCTACAACAGCCTCTAGAAAGCAAGCAATACTGAGCTTGTAACTCACAATATTTTAACCCTGCAAACTGATCACACCTGTGAGAACCTTTCTAGCCTGTCTAGACTTCCGAGTAGAGAACTTCATATCAGTGCTCATCTAAACAAGGTTTCCATGTCTGTTTCTTTTCACTCCAGAGTTGTGGTATTGCTGTGGAGTTCTGCAGTCATGTGACAAGAGCGTTCACTGTTAGTACCAAGGGCAGTCGAGCAGAGCGCGCCGAAGAAGCTCTGTCTCACATGGGCAGTTCAGTACGTATCTGCTGTATGGGGGGACATGAGTGGCCAAGTTAAGACGTCACAGACTATGCCAATATCCTGAAGTCATAAGGATGGCTTTGCCTTTTCTTTTTGGAATTCTTAAAATTCTTAAAGGTCAGCCTAGGCTTCTACTAGTAATAGGGGTGATCAAGACTCCAGTTCTTCGTCTGATGTTACTACTACTAATAGTAGAGAACAGAGCTGAAAGCTTTAGCTGAACTAGTCTGGATTAACCTTCAATAGTCTCATTAAAGCTTAAGTGCTTCTCTTGTCCAAATACTCAGAGGTGACTAGGAAAGGTTGTTCTGAATATGGGATGCAGCTGGAGCTTTGGGAGTGCAAGCAGGGCTCAGTATTTAGGCAGTACTGTCATGTCACGTAGTGTAAGAGAAGTGACCTGGCTGGGGTTGGAATAGACTGTGCTGGTCTGGTGATGCATGTACTGGACCCAGGTAAGCACTCACTGGAATGCGGGTTACTTCAAGTAATGTTTTTCATCTGTATCTTCCTGAAGTAAAAAATTAAACTAGGTGGCTGTACAGACTAGAGTGGATTTTTAATCATACTGAGCCTGTCCTGTGGTGTCAGTTTCTAGTGGGACCAAGAAGTGGAACTCTTCTCCTGAGTAGGTCTTGGATTTGGTTCTAAGGACAATGGGGAAGGAGGTATACTGTATATAGGAGACTCAAAGTACCGAAGAACTTTAGCAAATGTTAAACAATCAAAGCAAATGGATTGCATAAAGCCCTACTTAAACACTTTTTTTGACAGGTTTTCAGCGGTATCACGCTGACCAAATTTGGAGGAATTGTAGTACTGGCTTTTTCCAAATCTCAAATCTTCAAAATATTCTACTTCAGGATGTATCTAGCTATGGTTCTGCTGGGAGCAACACACGGGCTAGTATTTCTTCCAGTTCTGCTTAGTTACGTAGGTAAGACGTGACAATCTGCTCGGAAATAGCTAGCTATCTGTGGACACTTTCTCTCCATTGAGTGGGAAGGACTGCAAAGATAAAAGCAGTCCTTGATCGTGCCTCTGCCATTCCAGTAGCCGGTCTGCTGGGAAGCCCAGGTTGACTGGCGGCAGCGCAGAGGCATGCTGAACCGAGGCACCCACAGCCTGCCCTGTGCTGTCCTCCATGGAGGCCCACGTGGCCCCACAGACAGCAGCGTGAGTAATGTCTGTAAACCTGGGGACAGGATGGTGGGTGGCAGCAACAAACCTGCGGTGCGACAGTGTTCCCGCTTTCACAGAAGCGATCTGCCTTTGTAGTAAGGGTGGTCCCAATACTGTCCTCTTGAATTTGGAAATTCATGCGTATAGCATAGTTCTTAAAGGCAGACTTTAACTGAGCCTTGCTTATGGGGGTTAAGAGTAGCGCGGATTCACCTACTGCCCTGGCTGCTGCTAACAGCTATTAACAGCTGAGCAGAAGTGTGTGTCTCAGGTCTCATCGGTGTGCAGCTGGACCTAGACAACTAAGATCAGGCGTGCTTCTTGATGACTGACTGATCTGCTGTACTGTGAGACCTTGTAATAACTCTTGTTTTCTCTCGCTCAGGCCCATCAGTAAACAAAGCGAAAACTCATGCTGCACAAGAGAGAACCAGAGGTACAGAACGGGAGAGACTCCTCTACTTCTAGTTTTTAACAGTGTCCAGTGGACTCCATGAACTGCGGCTTAGGCCCAGCTCTTCTTAAGAACTGAAGCGCAGCAGTGTTCAATGACTATCACGCTATAACCACCACCGACTTGACTCCCGCACAGATTCAACTAGAAGATACCAGCTGCAGCTTTGGACATAGCATTAAACTCAGGAAATGATACGTGTGGCTCATGTAACAGTGTTACTAAAACTAGGTGTGTTAACAAGATTACTAAAACACTTCTGTTTTCAAGAGGTTGCATCTTTTTCTTCTAGAAAGTTAAACCAGCTGTATTGTGAGTTGAATGGCTTTTTTCTCAATGAAACTGAGATGACGTGTACGAGAATGGACTGCTAAACCACTGACACTAATTTTAAATGCAGGTCAATGCAAATTTTGTCTCTACTTTTAGGGGGAAGCCATCACAAGTTGTAATATTTTTAGTACTATTTGCCAAAATGTCTTGTATATACTTTATTATAAAATAGCAATTTTGTAGTTCAAAAATCTACTTAAATGCAATAAATTAAGTTTATACATTTCAGTGGAAGAGTCTTTCAGAACGTTGTGGGCTTCATGAGAGCTTGTTCTCCAAAAACTTGTTTGAAGAAGGTGACATGTTCTTCACAGTGCTCACCTAAGGGGGGGACAAAATCCAAGTTAACGTTAACTTTACAACTCAGAAACTGAGAAGCAAGATTGTGTAGTTTCACTTAACTTGTAAGTACTAATTCTGATCTTTAATGCCTTTGAGTAAAAGAGTTTAACAATTTTAAAGCAGTGGAATACTGAGGTTATCTACAGTCCTGTGACAAGTATTCTTGTGGTGAAGCAGATGTTTGATCTAGTTCCTGTATCTAACCATCAGGTTCGTACCCATGAGAGCGCTCTACTGTCAAGGTCTTGGAGTGGGATTCTGTGCCTGCAGGCTGTCTGGTGGTTACAAACATGTTGCTGGTGCAAGCAGTTTAGCTTGGTTTTTAAAGTAACAGGAACTGTAGTACAAAACAGGCCTCCAATTTTTTGTCATCTGTGGAAACGGACAACTGAACTCAGTTTCTTGACCCAGTTGCTGGCTTCAGGAGAAAGCACTGGTTGGAGATAATGGCTCTGCTAAACAAAGCAGTGCAAGCAACTGAAAGCCAAACAGGCTAACTTCATCTGCAAGTTTCTGTTTGGCTTGGTCTCTGCTCCTCAGTGCAGTATACAAAGAGGTAAGGCAAGTTAACTTTGGAACTATGCTTAAAGGTAAGCCTAAAATACAGGCTAGAATGCACCAAGAGTTTGATCTGACAATGCAGACTCAGCTGGACTGGAAATGAAACAAGTCTTAGTTCTGTTTGCACAATGGAGTCTCCTGGTCTAACTGCTTCTTGCTTACCTGGTGTGAAACTAGGGTTTCCTCGTAACCGCTGATTTCTTTGTTCAAAGAATCGGAATATAGTATAGAAAAGCATGTCATCTTCTGCTTGCTTTGCTGCATCGAGGAATTTGCGGGCTGAAATGCTGTCGTGTCCTCCAATACCCCTGATGAATCTCAAGGCAGCCAATACTTGGTGTTTGGACAACAGAACTTCCACTATTTCATCGTTTGCTGTGGAAAGTCTCTGTGAAGTCAATCACAGCTGTAAGACTATGCTTCTGAAAAATGACAGATGCTAGCTAGTCACTTCAAGCTTGGTCAGGTAAGCTGTTTGACAAGTCTAGCCCACATGTGACATGGAGTTACTATAGTCTGAAATGCTTACTTTTAACATGTCCAGAGAGAGCTGATGTGCGGGAGGGTAAATGCTTTCCAGGGACAGTAGCAGACAAGCCTAGGGCAGAAGCAATCTTTAAAATTCTGAAGGTTTCCCCCCTCAGTCACAAGCTTATTGAAGCAACCTGTCTTACGTACCAAAGGCTTTGAGTCACTCAGCACGTGGTACTGCAGAAACTGATGGAGCATGTAGAACAGGTTGTGTTGAACAAGGGTTTTAATGACCAGCTCATACAAGTAGTGCTGCAAATGCAGGAAGACAACCATCAAAGGTATGTTTTCATACCAGGTTTTACAATCTAGAAAGTAGCACTGCATAGGACTAAGACATGTGACCAAGACTGGTCTGAAACTCGAACTCCCTGGAGCAAGGCAATATACTTGGCATGTAAGTATTTTACCTGAACTGCAATCTGGAACTGGTTAAGAGAGCGAATGTATTCCATCAAGACTGCTATAGTGAACTTATGAGGTGCTTCCTGGACAAGAAAAAAAGCATTAGGTGGAACTTGCATAGCTTCCCCTGTTAATGATAATCCTGTAAGGACAGGCAAGAAAATACCCTAATCCTGACAATAAAAGTCTTCTGCAGGCTATTTTGAGACTGCTGCCAAACGGACATTTAAAAATTAACTTACCTTCTTCTCTGTAAATACAGATAGAACGTGTGTGTACATGTCAGACTGGTCAATAACTGCTTGAGTGCGGACCGGACGTTTCAGGAGTGGATTACTTCTACTCAGGCCTGCTTCTACCACCTACAAGAAGAAAGCCTTTTTAAAAAACTGTAGCGTTTTAGTCAATCTGTACAGAGACTGTTTTCCACGGGGAACATAAACATGTTTTGTTACTGAGCAAATTCACATCTGTGGTCATGTTATAACAGAATGCATGCAATCACTGTGGGCTTTCATATTAAATTTAAAACTGCTTTTAGAAGTTACATAATGTAGCTGCTAGTATATGCTTCAAAGCCAGGAGACGACTCAAACATACTATGTTGACAGACTCCCAGCTTTAGAAGGATTTTTAGTATGTTGCTGCACTGTGGGTTACTGCTTGAGCTTAGAATTTTAACAGAAGTAATTCTGAGATACATCAGGGCTCTGTATGTTGTGCAGTGGTGTAGTGTGCCATGGAATCAGTGGTTTGGAAACTATTTAGATAGTAATTGATTCCAGGCTGCTTTTTTGAGCTTCTACCCTCTTTCTGCTTTTGAGCACTGGGGTGTGTTACTTGTCACACTGGAGATGAGCTATGCAGCATCTGCCACAACAGAGTGTTAAGTGAAGGTCTTGGTGCACCTTGCACAGCAGACCTGCAGCGAGCCTGAGGCAGCCAGGGCCTTGGGGTGGGCCTGAACTTCCAAAGCAGAAAAGAGCATGCCTTCACCATGATGCAACCTGAAATGCAAACAGCATCATCCTGTCTTTGTAAGCTGCTGTAGCTAATGTGGTTTACCATAGTATAGCTTTGCTCAGCTTCCAAGTACTTCTTATATTCATGATTCAGTTTGTCAAAAACGGTTGCAATCACAGACAGTGATCCCCTTTCTGGCTCACTGAGCACTGAAAAGATAAAAAAAGAACTATGAGGAGAAATAGCCAGGGACTTTAATGTTGCCTTTTTCAAAAGATAATCTCTAAAATTTAAAGAAACACTTTCAGTCGTATTTTAACTAAATTGGAGGAGCAGCTGAATTATTTCATGCTGTTAAATAATTCCTTTAGAATGGTGACTGAGGGTAGTCTAGGCAAATGACATTTTACAGGACTGAGCTAGCTTCAGAGCTGATCTCAACTCTAAGAACAGCCCAGCTAACTTATGTGAGTATAAATAAGCAGCATTGTACTTTCAAGAGACAGACAAGGCATGTGAACTTACTTTGAGAGCATACAGATAGGATAACCATTTTGCATTCTTTCCTTTGGAGAAGGAAATCCATTAGTTTTCCTTTATCTAGCAAGAGGTTAACTACAGGTTCAAGTTTAACTTGAAGACTCCAGAGGTAACCTTGATATAAAGGAAGAAAACAAGTAGTGAATTGCCTTCTATAGTATAGCCTAGACATCCAGCTTTTCTACCTTTAAATCATAATCTAGATACGTTTTCATTTATTTGCCTTCCTAAGTCTGTATGTTAGAGCAGCATTACCCTTGTACAGTTGCAGTAAAGATAGGGTCATCCTCAGTTATCTCTACCCTGAGTAGCCATTTTACTAAGAACATCTGCTCAGTTGCTTTGTTTTAAGCTGCTTTGTGCACTGAAGGTATAAACTAGCCGAGTATAGTAGTCAAGCAGCTTGCCACTTACCTTCACTTGCACTGATGATAATATCAGGTTGAAAGACAATCCAGGAAGAAGAATCTAAATGTTAAAGTCCATATTAACACTGATTCTGAACTTTTGCCACTAAATTCACATTACTGATGCAGATCCCATTAACATAGTTTAATTTATTGTTACCTTTTCTTGTAAGGTCTTGAATCATGTTCTTGGAATTACAGCTTCAATTTCATGGTGTACCTGTTCAGTAATTTCATACATGCATCTCAAATGACCAAGAAATGTGGTATTATATTATACTAAATTTACAACTCTGTGAAAGCATTACAGTCTCTTATGGAGCATACTATTGTGTCTTGAAGTAAATATGCAGTCAGCTGAAGCTGGACATAACGGGTCAAGGTAACAAGTTACAGCTTCTTCTATACTTGGTACATAGAATGAGGCTTTAGTAAGACTCTTGCACTTTTAGAGTATTTAAAGGATACAGAGTTTACATGGAACAGGAGATTGACTTGTCACAGAGGCTGGACCTGCAGAAAAATTATCAGGTGAAGAACAGTAGTGCTCTGGCAGCTCTCCTCCACTAACAAAATACAAACTACAATCTTACATTGAAAAGGCAAGTGGGGATTGTAACATGTCTAACAGTGCTACAGCACACAGGCAAAAAAGGTGCACCTATTTGTGTAGCCAGATCATCTACAAAGAAAATCTGACACTGTGAGAAGGCAAATGTTCTTCAAAATGATTGTTTTGTTTTTCAGCCAAGTGAAATCATGCATGCAGAAGTATTCCCTCTCTAGTACTACAATTCTGAATACATAGACTCCATTTGCTGTATTTAAGAAACTAAAGCAATTACATAAAGTTTGTAGTTTCTGATCCTAACCTTTAATACAAACCTCCACCTTCAGATTTATCAGTCATACTTGCTATCAGTGACTTCAACAATCAGCTGTTAAAGAGCTTTTAAGGTGCAGTTATTCCTACAGAACTATCTTTCTCTTTTAGAAGGAGACTCACACTGTTTTGCCATATGCTAGCAGAACTATGCTTGGACTATTTCTAGCTACTTCCACCTTAAGGGTAATCATCTGCTACACTTCTAGGACAGAAGAACAGAAAGATAATCCAAGAAGAAGAATCTAAGTGTTGAAGTTCTAACATTGATCTCAGCATTGCTTCTATGCTGGTCCTAAACTTGAATCTAAGCTTGGATTGTCTTTCAGTGTCTTTATGTGACTTAGGCGAGAAAGGCATGAAGTGCTTTGGAGTACACACAAGATTTTATAGCTGTGGCCAAAAAAACCCCAGAAGAACTTTGAAGTGTAAAAGCAAAGTACTAGGGGAAGTATTAGCCTTAAATAGCAACTCCTTACTCTTCTGTAAAAGGCAAAAGTTTGAAACACAAATTTATGGTCAATTTCTTCTTACCTTCTTTCCTTCCCTCACCCTCTTGTAAATATGTATAATAAAAAGGTTAGTAACCAGCATGCTAAAAATTGAAGCACTCTTGTATGCCAGGTGTCATATTTAGATAATCTTGATAACAGTGTTAGGATATTTATTATATAGTAGTTCTACCTGCTACAGGTATTTGATAGGGTTGTATTGATCGAGGTGGAAGTACAAACTGATGGATGGTAGCAGACCCATCAAATTCTCCTTTTAGCTTGATGTCAAATATAACTGAAGTCTGCAATCGAGAAGAGGAAATTAGTATTGACAGATGTGAATCATAATATGAAAAGCAGCCTGAATACATGTAAATAGGTTTCCATCTTGTCGTCTCCATTAGAACCATAGAGGGGTTTGGGTTGGAAGCGATGTGCTGTGGGCAGGGACGCTTTTCACGAGGTCAGGCTGCTCAGAGCCTTATCCAGCCTGACCTTGAACACATTCAGTGATGGTGCACCCATAACTTCCCTGGGCAACCTCTTCCAGTGTCTCGCCACCCTCACTGTGAAAAATTTCTTTCTTATATCCAGTCTTAATCTACTCGCCTTCAGTTTAAAACTGTTGCCTCCTGTCCTGTCACCACAGGCCCTGGTAAAAAGTCTCTCTTGGTCTGTCTTATACACCTCCTTATAAGAGATTCATATCAAATTCACTGCTTAGTTGTGGATGGTAGAAACTGTGAGGAAAAATCTCCATTTTCCTCTGATATCCTCATAACTCTAACATTCAGTCTTGTTCAGCTCAGGTCATTAACACAGCTACCCAGTATGGACCACATTCTTAGCCTTGCATGATAGAAATCAGCTTCACTTTCAGTGCTACTGAATCATGATTTAAATTATTGGTGTATACCATATTCAGTTTGATTTTGTTTTCTGTGTTTATGTAGTCATGTTTATAGCTTGACCAAAATGCTGGTGGGTAGAATTAACATGAATTGTAACTGAAACATCCACTAATTATCCTAGTGAGGTAACATGCTCCAGTTCCTTGAGCTGCCCAAGAGAAGATGATAGAAGAAGCCAAAGCCTTTCCACAAATTTAAGAGCAAAATAACCACTTTAGCTTTACCACTGATCAAGCCTTGCTACTGGGACTATAGAGAAGCAAGTTTCACCTATGTGACCATATGCATAAGATCATTTGTGTTCATAGAATTTTTTTGTAGATCTAGGCCTTCAAGCTAAAGTATAAGTTTGTGTCATAAAAACATATCATTCAAATGTTTGCTACAAGAGAAGTTCCCAGGATTAATAATTTAGTATCCAATTTAACTCTACTTGATTATATAATGCGTTAAAAGCCTACACACTGCTGCAGCAGAGTATCATAGGAAACTAACAAGGAGGAAAAAAGTGTACGAAAATCAAGCATTAGCAACAGCCCTGATCAAATGTCAGAGCAATGCCGTAAATGGATCACTTCAACTCTCTTATACCCTTATGGTTTTGTTCCTGCAAATACTCTGGCTTTTGGCAAAGCTAAGTACATGCAAAAATATTTTCTAGACCTAAAGGTCATCATTATTCAAATCTGCCCATAACTTCTAAAAGTTAAGGCACAACATAATATAAATAAATCACACCTCAGTATCCTGATGATGTACTACCACCAAGTTATCCACAACATTCAGTGCAAACTTTCCAGTTCTGTTCAGCTTCAAAATGTGTGTCTTCTTACAGGAGCCTTCTCTGCAGAAACAGAGGTGAGAAGAACTGGTCTGTAAGCCTGTTGAAACTAGAAAAGCCAATGTCTCTTACACACATGTGAATTGCCACTAATGCTCTTTATTCTGCTCTTACCTTGGTAGGTGATAGAGGACTACTTCTGCTCCTGTACTATTGGAAGTCCTTGAATGATGCCTCAAATAGAGAACATAAAGCTGCCCATATCTAATGAGACAACAGGATTAAAGCATTATTTTCAAACAAGAGCTCTAACAGACTGTTAGAGCCATACATTTTATCCTAAAAGAACAGATGTAAGACTACCTATGTCACGTGATGAATTAATTAACAGCAAAAGACTAAAACAGCACTTGATAAATCACAATGCACAGCCTATGTTCATGCAAGCTAGGCATCTAAGAACAACTCCACCAACACATCAGTTCAAGAAATGAGGCATTCTCAAAATTTCTGTATTAATCAAGAACAATTTCACATCTGAGTTAGCTTCCCCTCCCCACTACCAGAGTTGTTTAGATGCTTTGTTCAAGGCAGTAACTAAAGCACTTTAAAGCAGTAGTACTACGAAAACAAGAAACAAGTGCAACGAGGTTAATGTTCTTGTCTTTTCTCACCACTCCCAAACTGTCATACTTTTCCGAGAAAGGCTTGATACATACATTGTAGCCATAGCAATATCTCTTTCAGAAAGGCTGAGCTTGGAGGACTTGGGTGCTGCGGGTAACTCAATTTCAAATTTTGATAGTTTTGACATTGTTCCACTCTGTTAAACATCAAAAAAAGCCCAAAGAAATCCATTGTTAAGACTTGACACAGAAAGGCTCAAGTAACCTTTAATCAAACGCTGCATCAATAGCACCCCCATCAGGTAAAAAATGGTGATAGCTGAAAAGAAAGAAAGTTTACTAGTAGTGATCCTAAACACATACTTCTGGCATTATGATTTTAGCATCTTGATTTTACAACATCAGCTTCAGGTAGCAAAACATTTCCATTTTACTTACAACAAATTTGTGTGCAGATCCTATTTACAAATGGCCTGGAGATCCTAAGAGTTCTAACTCTCTTCCAGCAAAACATGCTCCAACTCTTAAATAACTACTTACTGGGAAGAGGAAAATATCAGTACCTCCTACCAGTCACAGTCTCCTTTTGTTCCTGCTAACTCCAGAATCTGCCTTACACTCAGAGCATATTCCTGCTCCTGCCCAAGGTTTCCTCTTTCTTCTTCCTCTTCTATAGAATTTATATTTAAGTTTTCAGAGTTTCCAAAGCTTCTGTTGAACTTCGCTTCCCATTCTTATTAACCCACTCATGAATGCGAAGTGTGAACACTACAGAAATATATCCTTTGCTAAAGCTCCGTTTTCAAAGATTATTTTAGTAATCAGGAAATCTTTAAAGATTACCTTCTGAACACAAAATAAAAACTACTGCGCTTCAAGCTACAACTTGACACAAAATGTTAAGGAGGGGGAGGCATGACCTAAGTCCTTAAAAAGCAAGCTGTGAGAGGCCAGTAAGTTCCACCTAGCCACCTAAGAGAATGTCATTTCAAGATCCAGCACAATCCCTACACAAGATCAGACCAAGAAACTCATTTGAATAAACTTCTTTTTAATCTCTTCCCTTAGACTACCAGAGAAATCTTCCTAATCCTTTGAGAGAAGCAAGATGAACTCTGTAGTTCTTTTCCTCATTTATTAAATCATCTTACTGCATGACTGACTTAAACACTAGTTTTCACTACACACTTTTTCCAAGCCAAAAAGAAAAATATTTTCCCAGTAACCTTAAGTGTTGTCCACAGGGAAGAACAGTAAGAGAAATAAATACTATAAACAAAGCCCTCTCATGCTTGGGACAATAGTTTTTTCTTAAGCGCTGTCTTTTTTCTAATTCATCCACTCACATGTGGAAGGTTGTAGTTATAATCCCAAGTGAGAGGCCCTTAATTTTGCTTTATTACCACATTACAGAGTGAAAATAGGCATAGTAAAATATAGTAAAAAATTACCACATTACAGAGTGAAAATAAGCACAGTAAAAGTAAACAATATTTACTTAAGTGAAAAAAAGATCTCTTTAAAGATATTAAAGTTGTTAAATATTAGGTCACTGATGCTTTTTTTTTCCCCCCTTTCTCAAGGTCAACTGTCCAACATCAGCTGGACAAACCTATTTCCAAAGAGGACGTAAGAAACTTACTTAATTTTAAGCCATCACCTAGGAACTACCTTACAGAGTTTTGCTTTGTCCTTTGCTTATTGCCATCTACGGATGTGAACATATTCACCTCCTGGAAGAAATCCAGATCTGAGTGAAGCAGAAGCCTAAATAAATGGAAGCACAAAAATTAAAAGTTTGGGACATATCCCTTTACCTTGAAATAGAATGGCTGCAGGACATTGCCAAGGACAGTGGTCGACAAAAGAATAACGGAGCTCTCTGGACAGTACATGTACCAGTTGACGTTAATACTCTGATTCTTCAGAAGTTTTAAACTTCGTTTCTCTGGCAAAACCTAGAAACACAGGCTATGAGCATTATATTACCGTCAAGGTTTCAGCAGCATAAATGGTACTACACAGTAGCTAGCAATGTTAAGTGAGAAACAGTTAAGCGTAAGGGCATTTACAGTGCTAGAATTAAAAATCAGAAACGTGACAATTACAGCTTAGGCCCCATTTTACTGTGCTAAGGAAATGCACATCAAGTCCTCCTCAAATTCTAGTGAGCTGAAAGGTGCTGTCTCTCCCCTCATCCAGGTCTAGGTTTAAGTTCTGTCTGTAACGGAGAAAACACCTAGCTTGACAAAACTAGTGAAGTTTTATTCAAAAGTTATTACATTATCTTTGCTGCCTTCATCCCCCAGATTTCTTAGTCTTCTATTTTAAGAACTAAGGCAGTATGTTAATTGATTCTCTTCATTTTAAGGGCTTAAATAACTTCTCTTCAAAAACACACTTACTTGATTTGGTCCTTTTACCTGCAGGGCTGACGTTCACAATTCTTTTAGGTGCCAAATATATTTTTCTCCCTCAATCAGCAGGATTTCAGTTACTTCCTTTAGTGCTAGCTATTAGTAACAGTGATTATGCGAAACACCATGTCTTCGTTCTAGGACTGGAACTATTGGGAAGTGCACAGCTTTGGAGGAAGTTTATAATATCCCTCATCATGAATGTCAGAAAGGGCTATTTATTAATTAGATTTCTCAAAAAATGTATGCAAAGGTAATTATACGTAATGCAAAGGAATTCAGACAGTAAGATAACACAGGAGGAAGCTGCCAATTTGCAGAAAAGTATCACTGTCTTAGTCAATTGTTTGTTCTTTGCTGTGTTTTAAGCATGCGCACATCCTTCTCAAAGCTGATTTGTTTTGCATGAAGTGATATTTCACATTAGATTTAGATACTAATCTCCATACAAGCCAAGAGCATCTATTAATCTAGAGTTCTCAAGGCTTAATTCAGTACTCCTCTATACAGGGTCTGTGTTAGCTGTGCTAAACAACCTGTTAGTGTTAAGCTCCCCCTGCCCCAAAAAGTATTCCTCTCCAAGAAAAATAATCGTAGTCTTCAAACAAAACAGAAGAATTTAGTTTTTCAGCAGTGCTTTCTCAGAGAGCTAGAAGAAAGGAATTAAAAGATATTTACAGAAATTTACATCTTCAGATCTCTAAATAAGTCCGTCCTACAGGAGTTATTTGTATTACCTGATAGAATTCAATTCCTTGATCTGTGATGAAGACTATTTCTGTAGAACTTGTCCAGCAGAATCCTAGAATATTGGCATTCTTTGTCTTTTAACAAACAAGCAAACAAACACTCTTTTACTTGGAAAAATTAACTATTCAGATAAGCTAATATTAACCAAACGAAGAACCCGAGACGAGAGGCAGGTTAGTTATCCAATCACTGGAGTTTACACTTTCGGCCAACCAGACACCGAGCATGCATCAGCTACTTTTGTAACGACTTCCAAAACTATGCATCAACACAACCACTGTACGACCTGAATTTTTGGCAGCATGCAAGATTTACAAGTTTATTACACAGTCAAATTTTATTTTCACCCTAAATACAATCAAGTTCTTCTGGTTCAAACCATACTGCCAATTCAACCAATTCCTGACATGAAAAGCAGGTTCCTTCTGCTAACAGAAGTTAAGGACTAAGTGGAAATATTTGCCATGACTCCACTCAGAACACTACATAATTTACCTGTCTTAGTTAAAAGTTGGAAGGTACCAAACAATTACAGTGGTACTTGTTTTTTGTAAAATAATCATCAAAACCCAGAAGGGCTGTTTAAAAATAGCAATCTCAGTATGCAAACTAGTAATAGCTTCCTGTCACTGATCAGTGAAATGACGGCCAGACATCCGCATTAACTATCCGGCTTTAGTGTCATTACTGTCCACTGTTTCTATATCATCAGCACTTTGTCTCTTCTCCTTCCCAAACCCTGATATTTGTTGCCTCCACACCATTGCCAGTCCTTCCTAGGAAAGAATCAAAGTGACTGGACCAGGAAGATTTTTATGGTACTGTTAATACCTGTTCATTTACCTCAGTTCAGATAGAGAGTAATGTCTACGTATCTCATTTACTTCATGTTAGTGTTTTGGAAGGTATCTCAATTAGTTCTGTTTTAAAGTAGAGAGGCCATCAGCGTAACTAACATTAGAGTTTCACCTAAGCATATAAGCTTTGGACATTTATTTAGCTTACCTTACACTCCTGTGTATATTCTAGCTGAGGGCTATCTGGAATAAAATTCAAAAAATCCTGCAAAAACACCCATGAAGTGTGTTAGCAATTACGAACTACAGACAAAATACCAAGCACAGACAAAAGACATATGTAGATCCAAGAGAACAGATATTAATTTATCAAATTATTTTGGATGACATATAAAAAAAGAAAGAATTGACTTACTATATTCCATTTCACCCCTGCTAGGGACTTTTTTATAGGAGTTGGCTTCCCCCCACATTCATTTTTAAATGATGATACTAGCAAGCCAACAGTGTTGTCTGTTCAGCCTCTCAGGATGACAGAGGAATGTTCACTACAGCTGTTGTTAGCCACCAGACCTCTTGAACTTTTGTTTCAGAGGCTTCTACTCTGGTACTGTAAGCAGAAGATTTCCAGCTCCAATTCCCTATCTGCAGGGTACAGGTTACTTACCACACTCTTCAAAGTTCTCTGCACAGCCAGTATCTTGTTCCCCAAGGAAAACTTGATGCATTTCACTTCTCCTTTGTCTTCCATCCTATACAGAAAGAAAAAGTAGTTATGGAAATACCATCTAAAACAGTTTTCTTATAGAACTCTGTAATACACCCTCAAAAAGACAGTGAGGGAAGTAAAAAGTGTAATGCAGATGCTTCTGAATACAACTTATGAGTGTGGCCAGAGGAGTACAGGATTCAAAATTCAGACTGGAATATTGTGGCAGTTCACTCTTTAGAAGTCCTGAATGCATCCGTTACAGAAACACGGCTAAGGTCCCACAAACTAGCACGTGAAGTTACTAGAAACGCTCAGCTCTGTTGGCCTATGATGTGGAACAATTAAAAACCTACATTCTCAGAGAGGCTGGAGTTGTGTGACACTCACCAACATCCTGCAAGCAGCTCCTTTACTTCCAGAACTACTGCTAAATGACCCAAGCCTACTTGCTACCCCATTAGGACACATCCTCTAGAAGCATTTCTGATGTTAAAGGGAGAGTGAGGCTGTCTTCGCATCATTTGAAAAAAAACAACTGTATCCTTACCAAACAAGCAGCACTACAATTGGCATGAATAAGGTAGTTCTACTTCCGGTGTGCGTTATAAGGTCCAGACAAAGAGAGCTAGACAGTCAAGCAGGAAAACTGTGGAACCTACTGAAGTTCACTGAGTATTTCCAGCTCTCACAATTTGTGACAAGGGTAGTCAAATTAAAAACTCAAATAAAAATATCAACTTTCAGTACCGGCCCTACGTAATACCTGACAGATCACAGTAAACACACCTCGAGCGCAAACTGTTTCATCCATATCTAGATTCAAGCAACCTTTGAGTAAAAGACTACTTCCTTCAATATGGACAGCAGAGTGCAAAGAGTCATTGCTCTTAACAGAAGCATATATAAAATAGTTTTCTAAAGACAAATTATTTTCATTGAAAGTACTGTTTTGAGATTCTGAAAAAACAAACAAAATTTCAATAAAAACCAGAAGACATAAAAGAAGACAATTTAGATTAAACAAGAAACAGAATGCAAGAAACCTACATGTATAGGAAACACTGTGCTTGAATCACAGGCACAAAATTCAGAAATTACAGTTCTCTCCACACTTAAGTTTACTTCATTTTGTTCAACTTGCTAAACTGCATCCTTGGATAAGTGACTGCTGTTGTAGGAATCACAGGTTTGAATCTCCACACTCTCTCACACATATAGCGTGTTTTAATAAAACATTGCTGTTAAAAAAAAAGCAGTCACAGCCTAACAACTTTTTTTTTCCCTCAGAAGACTATAAATTCACGAGGGCAAAGTATGCCATCTTAACTGCAAGATGACGTCTTATCTAAGAAAAAAAATCAAAATATGATCACAACTACTTGCAAGTTTTATGCCTAACTTACAGTAGATCAGGACTACTACCACATAATTGTAAGACTGCAGAATTCTATCCCAAGACAAGAAAGATGAAGGTGCCTTACCTGAAGGAAATGGGATTTCTATCCTCCAAGCCTTTAACTACAACTCCTGTAGCTCCACCAGATCGAACAGCGAAAACCTATAAAAAAAAGTTTTGAACATATTTGCAGCTTATTCAGAATCATAGATTGGAAAAGACCTCCAAGATCATCAAGTCCAAACATCCACCCAACAACACCATGTCTGCTAAACCATGTCCTAAAGTGCCACATCCACACATTTTTTGAACGCCTCCAGGGATGGGTACTCCACCACATCCCTGGGCAGCCTGTTCCAGTGCCTGACCACTCTTTCAGTGAAGAAATCTTCCCTAATATCTAATCTAAAGCTCCCCTGACGCAACTCGAGGCCATTGCCTCTCGTCCTATCGCTAGTTACCTGGGAGAAGAGACCAACACCGGCCTCACTACAACCTCCTGTCAGGTAGTTGTAGAGAGCAATAAGGTCCCCCCTCAGCATGCTTTCCTTTTCTATAAACCATACCCTTGATTTTTTTTACTAGACACAATTTTTGTTCTTACACAGATATGCCAGTTCATACTGAGATTCAGTAAATAATCAATTCCTTCCTCTGGAGCTCCAAGCTGACAGGTTTCCAATGGTACTGCAACAGTCTTGTAGGCAAATTTTGAACTACTGGGCTAGTTAAAATAGTAAAAGTCTGTATAAGCTCTTTCTCTCTTCTTTTTTTTTTTTCCTCTTAATATTCATATTTCCTAAGTCAAGTACTAGTAAAAGTATCTGAGACATCAGGGCATTGTTTAAAACAAAAAAGAAATCAGCTTGGGGATTGGGAAGAGATGCAAGTCAGTGACCCAGAAGCTTGAGCTTGTCAGAACATGTTCTTAGATAGGAATAGTTTAATAGTTATCTGCAGTTTTGTGTGTGTGTACCTAAGAAGTTTCAGCTAACTTGCACTAACAAATAATTCCTTCAGCACAAGTGCACATATAAATGCTGTATAAAACCTGCTAGAGCTGTATCACTTGCTGAGCTGAAGTAAGATAACATAAAAAAAAAGTCATGCTGTTACAAACTTTAACCGGCTTGGAAAGTCAGACAGAGGCCTTCTTTGTACTTGTTGTACGTATAGAAGCACTAGACACACAGACCAGGTCTCAGAATAACAGACAGATTGTTTTGTAATATTAGCCATGCCGCTGGTGCCGTACACTCATGCAGGAATATGGGTGTCAAGCCTATAAATTGCAAGCAAGTCCACAGCCTTACCGGAACAATAAATACTTAGTCTAACTACTTTTAATCTTGATGTAAACAGAAAATTAAGGCAACATTCTCTCAGCCTCTGCGAGATGAAAAGATAGCAAGGATAGATCTCTCAGAGGGCCGTTCACATGGGAAAGTGTCGTGGAAACGCTGTTACCAACGATTTAGAGACACATCAGAAACGAAACAATTTTAGAGTAGCAATAAAACATGGAGAATTAAATTTACAGTTGAAAATTAGTTTATCTCAAGTGAGCTCTTAAAAACCAGTTTCTGTGTAGTCATATCCCATTCCACACTGCGATATAGTGTCTCCTGGCATTTAAGCTACCTTCCTTCAACTGGCCCTCAAAATGCAAGAAAAGAATTACGGTTTACGAAGAGAAAGGACACCAATAATTCTGAACAGAGTGCAGCAACATGAAACAGACATACTCCCCCCTCTCCAGCCATGCCACTGATCATGTCCCCACTGCGTGTGGCAAACCACACCACTTACATGGGGAAGAAAGCTTCAACGTTTCAATTCTGTGAATGCTGAGGTGACAGAGCAGTTACAGGACTCAGACAGCAGAATGTATCCACATCTATACAAGTCTCATGACAGACTGTGGATCTTTTAGCTATACTGAGTTGAATACTCAGCAGCGCACAGTGATATTGGGGAGAAACAAGCTTAAAAGAACTAAAGCCAAGAAACGAAAAGCAAAGCATACACTCAAGTCCGAGCCACCAGTAAAGCTACAAATACTTATTTTTATGGATATACTCAACTTTAGGAATTGAGATGGGAAACAATATCAGAGAAATGAAGCTAACAGTGACGTGACAAAGTTTGCCAGTAACATTGGGACATGTGGAACAGAAAGAAAAAGTGCTGACTCCAAAGAACTCCAGCAAGACCTTACAGTGGTCAGAGTAAAGGCAGGTGAAATTCACCCTGCTAGATCTGTGCTGATGGATTTGAGGAAAAAAAAAGTTTCTACACGGTCTCTAGCAAGATGACGGGTCCTGAGCCGGCCAGCCAGCAGCAAGCCCTCGCACTGCAGCCGTTCCCCCCCGCAAGGGAACAACCAGCCCCACGCTCAGCACCCGAAGGACGGGGAGGAGACCGAACCCAGCCGCCACAGCTTCCAGACCCCTCTCCTCCGAGAGGGAACAGAGCAGCGGCGGGAAAAGCTGCGGCAGCGACAGGCCCGAGGCCGCCGCCCCAGCCCGCAGAGACCTGCAAGGCAGGGAAGGGGGGAGGCCGGGACGCGGCGGCCCTCCCTCAGCGCTGGGCAGGGGCCGGCCTCCTGAGGCGACGCTCCCGCCGCCGGCCTGCGGGTACGGGGGAGCACGGCCTTCCCCCCCCCGCCGCCGCCGCCGCCGCCGCCGCGCCCACCTGCTTGTTGGCCTCGTCGAAGAAGACGCAGTTGACCGGGTTGGCCTTCTCGAAGTGCACAGGCCGCACGCACAGCGCCAGGTAGCAGCCGCCCTCCCCAGCTCCCGCTCCCGCTCCCCCTCCTCCTGCCGCCGCCGCCTCTTCCTCCCCCGGCGGCGCCTCGCGGCTCATGGCGGCGGCGGCTCGCGGCGCACGTCAACCGGCGCAAACAGCGCCCCACGAAGCCCCCGCCAGCTGCTTCCTGTTTACACTCCCCTCCCACGTGACGCGGGGCCGGCCTGCCTTAAAGGCGCAGGGCGCCCGACCGCCGCCAGGAGGGCAGCGCGCGGGTGGCGCCCGCGGCCCGCCCGCCCGGGGCTGAAAAGGGCCCCG
>Ga0065711_1030394_pt1 | contig 32646 bp, 24 predicted proteins | sample Hoacrofraction12_FD_59098 | JGI IMG/M metagenome (GOLD analysis project Ga0065711, IMG submission 59098) | Hoatzin crop microbial communities from Cojedes, Venezuela - Epithelial fraction 12 v2 (version 2) | ecosystem: Host-associated > Birds > Digestive system > Esophagus > Crop | place...
AAAGAAAAATAAAATAAAATAAAATAAAATAAAATAAAATAAAATAAAATAAAATAAAATAAAATAAAATAAAATAAAATAAAATAAAATAAAATGAGACACCAGCAGCAAGCACTGGCCCCATGGGACAGTGAGCCAGGATGAGAAGCACGTGAGGGGGGAGGAGTTCTGCAGGAGGTAACAAGCATCTCCCAACACATCTTTTGAATTGAGTTGCCTCTGTTCCTCCCACCCCACAGCTGAGGGCAAGGCACAACCACCTATACCGTAATTGTTATGGTAATTCTTGTTTGTGCTCCCTCTGGCTTCATTCACACAGGACCTGTTAGAACGCAGCTTATTGTTTATTGATTATGAAGGCCATTATCTGAGCTGCAGTAAATATTGGATATTGTTGTTTAGTCAGTAGGCTTTCTCTGGGAGCCAGTGTGTGCTTCGTGCTTGCTTGCTAATGAAATCATTATTAAACAAATAATTAAAAGCAACATTCTTCCCAATGAGTAATTTTTATTAACGAAGTTACGGAAACATGCTACAGTCATTATACCATGTCTCTTATCAGCAAAGTCAAATGAGCCCATTACCTTTGTCTCAGTGTATTTTTCCAGTCCTGTTAAGGAATCTAAATATGTTCTCGCATATGTAATTAAAAATATATATAGTATGGGCTAATATTTACTCTTCAGATTACATAAATACCTCTTTGGAAAATGTTTCACAGGAGCGTTTTCAGGGGCTGTGAGCTTTTTTTCTCTATTTTTCTTTTTAAAAACTGTTTACATTTCTTTGAAATATGTTGGTTAATGCAATGCTTATCTAAATACTTATTGTCCCTCTAACAGTTAACCTTTGGACTATGTTTCAAGCTGCTCAAAAACTGGGAGGATATGAAACAGTAAGTGTTTAAGTAACTTAAATGAAATAATTGTGCAATCTAACTTTTCCCTGTTAGAAAAAAAAATGTAAAAGCAAACAATCATTTACTGCATTTTAGGCTAGCTGTACACATTGTGGCTTTATTGGACCATTTTTGGAAATGGTCCCAATTAGTTCCAGGTTTGGCAAAATTGTAAACTTGTCGTAAAATCTACAAGTGGAAAACATATGTAACTCTTCCCTGTCAAGGAAATTAGTTGGGTCTGTAATTTTTTCCCATGTTGAGAAAGGGCTATTATTGTACAACAAGCCAAGATTGCATAAAAGAAATTTCACTTGGCAACATCCCTGACATCTGTTCATGTCTAATATGGGAAATGTATTAAAGGCTTTCAAAAGTAATCAGGATTGTCCATTAAGGAATAGTATGCTGCAGTATCTTCTCTTATTCCAAGTGTAAAAGATCTTTATTAGACAAGGGTCAGTACCACATAAACAGGAAGTTATCAAAGTAATTCAGAAAAGTCTCTGACACTCTTTATCAGCTAACCATATCTGACAGGAGCAGTTTATTTTTAGCTCACAGGAAAATTTGATGGCCATGGATTTTACAGCATGTATTTTGAACCAATAAAATATTAGAGCAACAAACTTAGATTAAAATCTTGAAATGAGAAGAAAGAGCTGCATTAATATGGCACATTGAGATGACATCTGTAATAAAAACCAATTGACATAGGAAGATGTCGTCACTGGAAATATTTTCTTTGCACACAATGATCAGATTAAGTTGTGCAGTTCCTGCCGCAGTTGGATGAAAGAAATTATTTTTGCTTTGTTTACGAAGTAATCTAGGACATATCTGTGCTGTAGAGAAGCGACAAGAAGAAATTCAGTCTCAAGAAACTGAAAGTCATTTGAACCAAAATACAAAATTGACTGTTTTCCTTTCATACAGTAAAGCATATTGTTCTGTAAATCAGCAGCCCGGGTTGATTAGTAGGGGTGTGGCTGGGATTTTGTGAAACGTGAAATCTAACATTCTCAACAAAAATATGTGCTTGATTTAGCTTTTATTGTTCCTCTATCTTTCGTTAATCAGCACATACCATGCCTATGTACAGGGGTGTGTGGGTGTGCTCATGGGTATATTTCAACGAATAGCTACCATAGATAGATTGTTACAGCAATTATAAGCCAACAGTAATTGCCGTGAGTTGTAAAGTGCAATGAAAATGAGGGCTAAAATCTTGAACTTGATCCAGAGTGCAAGGGAAGGCCGGGAGCGAGATGGAAAGGAGAGTGGTGTGTTCGGAGTGCTGAGGAAGGCAGGCAATTTTCAAAGCAAGGTTTCAGATCTGCTTGAAGGGACCGAAGCAGGGATCCCAAAGTGGTGGCTTGCTGGAGAGATCTGAGTTTTAGTGCTAGAATGAGAAGGATGGATTTAGATACACTGGAGAAGGTGAACCTCTGTGCCTGGGGCAGAGCAGGAATAGGATGATGAGTTTGCGAACATGAGGCCAGAGAGCCACATCTACCAACGGTAGCAGAAACGTGCGAGGATCAGAGGGGAAGGATCACATACGTGAGTATGTGAGTAGCACCAGTCCACCCTTGTCTCAAAGCTCCTGTCCTTTTCTCAGTGACGGATGTTCTCTGTTGTTCAGGGGTGTTTGTCACTTTTGATGAAAATGTAGCACTGGTGCTTATTCTTCATAGAGAAGAAACTAAGCACTTGCTTGCTGGTCCATAAATGGCAAGGCAAGCATAGCTGACACCCTCTGACATCCCTGGGAGCCCAGCTTTGGTTTGAGAGTGACTCCGGCTGAAGTGATGGGCCTGATCCTGGTTTTGTGATGTGAGTGGCATCTGTGCTCTCTGCAGAAGAGCTGAAGTTGGGAGGACCGTGGAGATGCAATGGAAGTTGTACACAGAGCATGAGGTTTCCTCACCTCGTCCTCTTCTGTTAACAGTCTCATCCTCAATATGAATCTGCCTTTGCTTTACATTCCATGAATGTTAAACTAATAGCTGTTGCAATACTTTGACCTGTGCACGCCCTGGTTTTTATTATTTTATGGGCCAGTTGATATTTATTGAGTTTGCCAAGCTGCATTTGTTCGTATATATTTTATCATGGTGAGCATTGCTGAGAGGCTTTTGTGTTTGATTAGTGTTTCATTTTTCAGCAAGGCAGTGGATGACTGGGGTAACATGGACCTCAGTATCCATTCCAGAAATTTAGGCAGGTCTGCTTAGATGTAGAAATTTTGAGTGAGTGCTGTAATTCAATAAGGACCAGAATCCACCACTCAGATGCACAGTGCCAGTATGTATTGATGTTGAGAAGTCATGTGCAGAGAAAGGCTTTCTCAAACCTACCCTCATTAATACGCATTTATCTATATGGGCCCCTCCATCTGACCTGGATGAGTCATTTGCCCATTAAAAGGGCTTCAACGTCTTTAACTTGTTTTAAAATTTCACAAGTTTCTGGTTTGTGCATTGAGATAGAAATGGGTCTTTTCTCTTAGAAGTATTGTAAAGAAAAGAATATTTAAAAGTAGATATTTGGCTTCAGCATGTGCAGCCATTTTGTGAACAGGAAGCACGTAAAAGGTGAGTGAAAATCACATCTGGGAACTAAGAGTGGTCATATGACTAGTTTTTTACTAAGAAATCTAGAAACCTTCCCAATTAAAGCAGTTGCAAGCATTATGTCCTTGTGTTTGGCAGAACAATGATAGCCCATTTTCAGTTTCATCCCCCGCCCTGTCCACCTTGTCCATGTATAGATGCTTCAGTGGAGCTTTAAAAACCTCTTTGAGAAAGAAACACAGATGATGTGTGGTGTTTTCCAACTTCTGCCCAGATTCACAGAACAGTGCAAGACCTTCGAGTTCAGTCCTGTCGGTTAAGGATCTAAAGGTGAATGAAAACAACCAGCGACTGGATTTGAGATGCAGAGAACAACTTCCTTAGCCATCTGTCTGACTTTCTTTTATTGTCCTGTATCAGGGATTGGAATAGATCCACTGAGGCTTGACAGAGAGTATTACCTGTACATACGGGTTATACGTATGAGATATCTAGTAGTCTCAAGTTGTGATTGTGTGTCATATGTCATATTTAAGGGCTCTCCAGTTAAAGTACTGGTGAGGGTGATTTCTCATCTGTCCATTATCTGTTTGATTATTAATTCTTTGTTGTCATCTGTAACTGTGTAATACCACACTCCCATGTACTTCTTGTTGGACTTAATACAGGCTTAATAAAAATAGCAACTCATACAAATTGGTTTAAGTCCTTAATAGATGAAGCTGTCTCTTTGGAATTGGTGGGATCATGTTTCTCTTAAACAACGATACATGAAATGAGCATCTTTGTTACTAATAATAGGAGAGTGCATTGGAAAGCACTGTCTATAGTAGACCTGCACAGTATGAGTGATTTAAAATGTCCCCAAATCCCTGGATGAAATACAAAACAATGTCGTGTTCCAGGGGGCTCAGCTGCAGTGGCAATTAATAGCCATTGCCTGGAATTTTCTCAGTCACCCTAAGTCGAGTGAGTAAAAGGTGCAGGTGTTCATAGACAGGAAACTTCCAGGACTTACCTAAAGAGTTGTCCTTGGCAAGCCAGGAAGCAGCTTTTTTCCTTTTGAGCCAACACAAAAGGAGTGCCTTGGCTCGTTTGCAGAAGGCTGTGATGCTGAATGGACTCTACCTGGAGATGTCTTAGAAAGATAAAATTAGGTAAAAAGAAAATTAGGTGGAGCTTAATCTTCAGCATGTAGCAGCTTAAATTTTGCCAAAGACTGGTGGGATCCCATTGGGTGGCTGGAAGCAATAATAAAGTGCCTTAGTTTTTAAAAATTAATGATTGACATGTAACAGCAGTTCTGCGTCTGGGCAGGCCCCAAGAAACTCATATATCAGTGGAATGCGAAGCTACCTGGGTTTGTTTCATGCGGAGCTAATACCAGAGCTCTGTTTCGAAGAGCATTGTGAACATCACATACCATGACCAGAAAATCGCCCATTAGATTTGCAGCAGGAAAGGAGCCTTTCCATGAGGAAGGGAGCTGGGGTTGCGGTGCAGAAGACTTTAAGATTTCTAAAAGCAGAAGACACCATTAAAAGCATGTGTATAAACAGTCCTCTGCTTTAATAGAGAAGGTCATTGCTTTTATTTGGTTGTTCTTGAGTACCAGTCACTGCCTCGTGCTATGCTTATAGGAACCAGCTCAGATCTGCTCTCAGGTCCCGGGGCAGACCAGTGTCTTGCTTAACTCCAAATTCTGCTGATTGGGAAAGATGTCATTGAGGTTTTCAAAGCTGGTGGCTACCAGCAGGCCCAGCTTTAGGATTGTGAAGCTATAGCTTGGAGCAAATTGTGGGAGGGGTCTGCAAACCAGAAGATGACTTTAAAACTAAAGCCAGAGTTGAAGTGGGAAGCTGTCAGAGATGAGACTGGCCTGTGCAATTGCTTTGATTAATGGGTGAATCTGGAGCATCCTGCACTTCTAGAAATGCGGCAGGCACTGACAGGGTTGTATATACTGGTAGGAGTACAAAAGAACAAATCGGAAAACTTTTCCACTGAAACAGGTTGGCTTACATCAGGAAAATGAAGCTGAATTAATCAAAGTGTGAAATGAAAGTGCTCAGGACATTTATTAAAGCTTTTGCAGGGTCTTAGTTGTCTTACGCCACTATAGCTCCATGCCCTTAAAATCCAACACTTTTCTCCTGAATGTTTATGGGAAATTCGCTGCCCAGACAGCTAAAATATTTTACCATTTTCATACCTTTTGTTATCAGCCTTGCTGTTCCTTGTGTGTCCTTGTCGTGAACACGTTGCTAACCGGCAGCATATGTGAGCCCTTTCAGAGTTAAAACCTCTGTGTGTGTAAAAACAGCCACAATGGGCATATTTGGTAGGAACGGCAGCCATAAGCAAAGCATTGCCAAGCACTGCCCTTTCCTGGCTCCTCAGGAAGTTCCTAGGCACTGGGGTGGCTGGGAGGGACTTGCATGAGAGATGAAAGCAGTCCTCGATTCGGATGTGGCCAGCATCAGCATCCAGCTTGAGCACTACTGCCCTGCACGACAACTATGAAGTTTCCACAGTGCAGCATTTTGTTCAGATTGTTGAAGGAAGTAATTCATCAGTTACTTTATTCCTTTGAAGTTTATTAAGCATAAAAACTAAACTTTCCAGAGCAGGGGAAAACTCAAGCCTAGGCTTTGTTAGAATAACAGTCGTTTCGGGGAGTGTCAGATTTGAACTTAGCTCTGTATGTGGGAAGGCACAGCTCTGCTAATTGCCAAGGAGTTCTGGTCCATTGCAGAGGCAGAATTGGATAAAGCTGGGCAAATGTTTGTATAAATACTGTGATTCTAGCAGCATAGAGGAAAGAGACACCGAAAGTGATCCAGGGATTTCAGAGGGATTCCCTTTTCACCTTAAAGTTGTTTGTGTTTCCTGATGTTCCAGCTTGAGTACTGACTCTTGAGTCAGCTTATATTATAGTCAGCTTATTATAGTTAATGAGACTTGGGCTCTAAGGTTAACTTTTTCCTTCTGGAAATGGAGACCGTGCTTCTTAGTCGCATAGGGATGTATAAAAAGGGGACTTGCAGTAGTCCACTTGCTGACTAGTCCTTTGCTTTCGTTTATACCTTCTGCACAGCATCACTGTACTTTGCCAAAGCAGGTGACCCTGCTTCAGCAGGAGGGTTGGACTAGATGACCCACAGTGGTCCCTTCCAACCCCTACTATTCTGTGATTCTGTGATCAGGTCCTGGCCCACGGTCTTACAAGCCAGCCAGGCTAAGCTTGCCAGAGGGCCAGAGCACAGACCCCAGGTTGGCTTTGTGCATCTTGGTTCCCCTGGTCAGTGAGGCTGCCAGAGACTTGATTTCATACAAAGCCACTTGCAGCAGTCCTCAGGGGATCTGTGATTTCTGGGAGCTACCACAAGGCAAGGGCTGTCAGGCCGTGCCTCTGTCCTTTGCCTGTCCTGAGGACTGGTGGAAGAGGTAGCTTCCCATCCAGGCATTCCTCCACAGCGGGGTACTTAGTCCGACTCTTTTTTGAGCTTTCAGGTTGCACAAGAGGCATCTGTTTGTACTGTCAGGAGGTGATGTTCCTTATGGCTCATTAGGACTCCAGTTCTTCAATAATAATAATAGGTAGAAGCATGGGTAGCCTGGGGAAGAGACAGCATAAGAACTTAAACAAAATAGACTTAAAATGAACTTTATCCTCAGACGAGTGTTTGATTTGTATTTAAATAATTCGTCTGTGCAGAATTTATGCTTGCGTTGCAGTCTCCCTCTTGTGCCTGTGGTTTTTGGGTTGGGTACAGAAGACAGAAAATAAAATTAGTGAATGCAGTCAGTCCGTTTTGCTTTAGATAAGGTTTAAGATACTTTTTTTTTTCCAAGTATCTATAGGTGCAAACCATGTACAGGTGCTAATAGTGAGTTGGAGATGCTGATGTTTTCTAAGGAGAATTATATAAACAATTAACTTGAAGAAATTGCAACGTGATCAAATGATAAGTCTCCAGCCATGCCTTTGGCTTTGGAGAGTAATTTCTGCAAAGGAAGGATTTTCCTTTTATATTGACCGAAAAAGAAACACCTCTTACCCTGTAATATTTAATGGTGGTAGCTGTCTTCTCTTGTTTAGGTTAAAATTACAGGCCTCAGATTGCAAGTTGTAATATTTGTTTTCTTCTGATTGCTGCCTTTAGCTCCTCAGTAAACGCCATTGACTGCTCTGTGGGTAACTCCGAAGAAGCCTCCAGGGCTGAATATATTAAAATCCACAGCATTCCACAGAAAATGACAAAATTCTCCCCAAATTGCCCCCACAGTTTTCCACCGGCCTGCTTTATGAGCTGCAGGCAAAAGAGGGTGATCTGCTGTGCTTGTCCTATTCCTGTTTTTCTTCCTGTTTTAAATATAGCAGAATATATAAAATAATGAAGTGGTATTCAGAATCAATTCTTTTGCCAGGTCTTCCATCTGTTGTTCTGTATAATCCTAATTTCTCTACAAAAGAACAGAACCGTGGTATGCAACTCAATATGTTACAAGATGTTTATTTTCATCAGCGTGGTCCAATAAAGTACATAGCTCAAATATTAACATTGGAGTGTGTTAAGATTTCATTACTATTTGATCTATATATTTTACTGACATAAATGGATAAAAATAAACAGCTTGTAACATATAGAGTTACGGACTATGCTTTTGTGGATTTACAGAATTCTGTGGTGGATTTGGGTTTTGCAACAGATTTATTTTCTCTAATTCAGTTAAAATAACTATGTAATCATTATTTGTGCTGAGTATGGTTTGAACTTCATTTTCATAATTCACCGTGGGATTTGTCTGCATAACTTCTGATGGTTAATGACCCTGTATTGATTGAGTCTCTCTTTTGTGAGGCCGTATTGCTTGTGACTTGATAATGAATCAGTCAGATCACTCCATTTTAGAGACAGAGAAAATAGACATAGTGTTAACGTACAAAAAAAAAAAAAAAAAGACGCCCAAAGCTCTGTGCGCTCTGTATATTCTGTAGGGGCTTTTATAGTGCTTGTAGTACATGCTGTTCTGAAAGTGTCACACATGCATTTGTTGTTGTGAACTCAAACACTGTAGAATCTGTAAAGATGCAAGATTAAATTTTCCATTGCCATTTTTACAGATAACAGCCCGTCGACAATGGAAACATATTTATGATGAATTAGGTGGTAACCCTGGAAGCACAAGTGCTGCTACATGTACTCGCAGACATTATGAAAGGTAAGATAACAAATCTGAAATGCTTGTTTAATAATGAAAAAATTAATTTGGAGAGCCTTCAAAGCGTTTTATAAAGAATTAGAGGAAGAGAGAGAGGCTTCTTAAAGATGTAGTAAATATTCCCCCAACAGTTTAGTCAGATAATTCATTGTAATTTAAACCAGAGTGTATGTCTCTAGTGACAAAATAAAGCAAAGATCTGATTTTTCTTTGGTACATATCTTAATTTTTATAACAGCTTTCTGGTTAAAGAAGCTGAAGAATTGAGCAAAACATACTGAAGGAGAAATAACAAATGGCAGCTAATTGATGCAAACACTTGTCTTCTGTCGTTTTTTAGGAATACCAATTAAGCAAATTATGGTTGTGATAAAAATAAGGGGGTGGCCCACAATGCAGGGTGCTGTTAATATTGTAGGTCATGCAGAGCGTTGCATTCCTCTTCTTCGTTGCATTCCTTCCCTCCTCCCTGCCTGCGAGCTGCTGCCAAACACTCTTTCTCTGCAGCCATTGTTGCTGGTCAGAACTGTTGATTTCTTATTCTTCCCATGTAGATAATAACTTCCAGGGCTTGTGAAGCCAGCACGCATTGAATAAAATACAGGAGCTGGAATGTTGTTTTGGTTTGGTATGGTATGGTTTTTAGAAATAACTCTCTTTTTTTCTCCTTTTTTTTTTTTCTTTTTTCCCCCTTTTTTTTTCTTTTATTTTTCTTAGACAAGCAAATGTTAATAAAAGCTCTGCAATTTCAGGCTCAGATAAGGAAAGTCCAGTCTTTTGTTCCTGGTCATAAACAAGTTGCTTTGCTGGGATCAGGAAGAGATTGTACTTGCCTGTGCACAAGGCAGCAGAGCTGTGCTCAGTGGGCTGTTTTTCAGCGCGTTTTAGTGCCTTATGTGTTGACCACTCCAAGGGAGACACTGCCCTCCTTATGGAGGCAGAGGTTGATGACCCTCATTTACAGGAGACAATCCAGCGTAAGTGTGGACAGGGATGAATGAAGGAGTTGCATGTGATGCCACTGTAAAAGTTAGAGTTAGAAGCTTTCTGGAGATCAAGCCAAGCAGCAGAGCAAATTGAGTTGCTCAATTGGTGCATCAGATGAGGCTTTTCCCTGCCTTCGCATTGCAAACAAATGTTACAGATTGTTTTGATTGACGCATCAGATTGGGGGTGTTCGGCGCTTCTCCTCCATCGTTACAGCCCCAAGAGTCTCAGGGCTTCCCATTGCACCCAAGCCAGCTGATGGGTTTCAAACTGGCAGTCTGGGTCTTCCCTCGCCAGATGTGCTTTGTGGGATGTTGTTTATTTGACAGAGGAGACCCAGGCACGCATGAGAGTTAGGTCTCTGGGGGCTTAGGTCACACAGGGAGGAAGCGTTGCTGGGTTCTGTGTTGAAATCCTAGAGTCACCGAGAGAGCACGTCTCTTGTAGTTGTGGAAGAATAAATGAGCCATTCACAAATACTCTGTGAACCCCTGTCTGTCTCATCTGCTTTTATGCTAGTGGTTTATTTTTTTACATGCAAGCCCCTTGAATTGCACTCCTCTGCGATGCTTAGACACGCGTTCGTGTGACCAGTTACTCAGGGATACTCTACAAAGTGCCACAAAGCCCATGGTGCTCACTAGAAAACCTGAGCAGACTCACGATGCCTTCAGGATTGAAAAGCCTTTCAAGGCTACCCAAAAGCCTCTTTGCTTGCCTTGAGCCAGTCTGAAGAGTCTTTTAGTCTATGGTTAGGTTGGTCTTAGCACACTGAAGAGCTCAAATCTGAGTCTTGGATGCCAGTGTATTGTGTAGTTCTGGGTTACGTCTGATATGAGGCAGCACCTATTTTCCGGGTCTCTGGCAGGCTGTCAAAAGATGACGTTTGGAGAAAAAGTCCTGTAGGATTTTTAGGTTAGCCCTGAGCTTACCTAAATTATGCTTTACCAAATCTGGTCTGAAAAACCAAAACGGGTATACAAAAAACCTCAGTCATGCAATCTCTAGGCTTCTAGTGCTAGTGTTTTCCACCACAGGAAAGCTGTATTAAGCCTCAGACTTGGGAGAAAGTAAATGAAATTGTCATGGTTTGTTTCAGCTGGTAATTCTAACTACAACACCTGTAAATGTAATGTTCATTTATAGCCATAGTGCTCAGAAGACATTTAATCTAAAACTAGAACAGCAGTGCAGGAATACACATTCATGATTCAGGACACACATACATTTTCTAACTTGAAGGTGAGCTGTAAAGCTAAACTGGAAATTGAATTAAGCTGGGAAGTAAATGCTGAATAACCCTCATGAGTTTTCCTTTCTGAATCCCACTGGCCTTTCCTTGGTTGCTGGAGGCAGAACAGGCAGTTCCCTGACTTCACTGATCCTGCTGCTGTTTGACTTGGCCTTGCTATTCATCTCTGCAACTAGATCTCAAGGGCATCCGTGTCGTGTTAACTAGCTCTCTACCAAGATGACAGAGAAGGTACTAGCTGTTTGCACCGTCTTTAACACATCAAGGCTGCTTAGGTGGCAGCGATCTTTAAGTGACTTCCTTAGGATGCTGAGGAGTGGAATGGCACGTGTGTCCCGTTCAGGTGCTGCATCCCACCTTCCTGCCCTCTCCAGGTTCCCCTCTGCCAGGTGGAGTTTCACACACAACTTCAAAGGGCAAAAAGAAAAAAAAAAGGAGAAAAAAAACCCCAAACAACAAAAAAAACAAGAAATGGAGAGGGCAGAATTATTCTCTGTCCAGCAAATCCCATGAAGAAATGTTGCTTTTCTCAAAAGGTGCTTATCACCTCGAAAAAAGCCAGCATGTTGCTGCCAACCCGTGGTACCGAGAATGGCAGATGCTGAAACAAAGCAGATTTAAAGGCTATGGGGAGTGCTTTGCTCCCCTCTCTGCATCCCGCTGTTTGGAGCAGGGGTTGTGGTGGTTGCTGCCGCTGTGCTATAGGTAGGCAGAGTGCTTCGATTGGGGCGGTGTTTGCTTTGTTTCCCTGGTAAAAGGGAAAGAAAGATTTTGTGAGCATTATCAACTGATTCATTTTTCATGTAGTACGGTTTGTGTTTCCAGTAACTGGTTTCATTTTAAAGCAAGGCGAGGCTGCCAGTGTTTCACTAAGTGTTATTTGTATATTAGTTAGACAACTTTTGTTTTATTAATGAGTATAATAATGAAAGTGCAGGTAGCTGAGCAGAAGCAATGGGTGTTTTTATTTAAAGCATTAGCAGGCATCGTATAATGCCAATGAATGCATTATTGTCACTGTAGGCATGGCTGGCCTGAACCTGCCTTTGATTGGGTTATTCCAAATAGGCCCAAGCACTTCATAAAAATGTCTTTGTCAGCCTAGTTTTCCTTCCAAACCTATTCATCTCTGTCAGTTTTTAATATTAGTACCAGGCTCTTGGCTATAGTCCATTAGTGCTGTACTTAATTGCTCATGTTACAGATGATTACCAATATAAAAAGCATTAATGTTTTCCCATCGTGGGGCTGTTGCTCTGTGCATGACTCGGACCGTACAGAGCTTATGACTTGTGGTTGTTTTGGTCGTTACTGTCTTCGTTTGTGCTTCTTTAATACACTTTACCTCGCATGATCACAGAAGGCTAGAGGCGTGTGCGGTTGGTATTAGCTGATTCAGCCTGAACCTTTCCTGTGAAACTCTTACAGCCCTTGTCAGTACCCTACATCTCCCTCTCTTATCAAGAAACCCTCAGAAACGGCTACTTTTCTGCGAAGCACTCATCTCCGTGCTGCCTTCCCCTAATAATGCAGATGTGGGTTTTGCATGCAAGGTTTGAGGTTTCTTTCGCTTTTACACAAAACACATGATCGGCAGCTTTAATTTTCCGGCATGAACGGTAGGCTGTGTTTCTGCAGTGCTGATGACGTCGTCATTAGGGATTTTTCATAAATACTACACCACCACCACAACCACCCCCCCAAAAAAAAAACAAAACCAAAAAACCCAACCGGCTATTTTGCAATGTATATAAAGTTCCCCAATAAAATGCACTGAACAAAACAAAAATACAAGCAGTTGCCTGTTGGGACCTTATTCTGCCTCCAGGTCTGGCTGTGATTCATCTTGGTTTCCTCCAAAGCAAGCCTTGTGCACGAGCTACGCACAGACACGCACGGACTGGGGAATTGTGGTGTGCAGCGGCGTGCAGTAACACTCCTCAGCTGCTTTGGTGGACAGTTATGTCGGTGTTCGAAGGTGTCGTAGCAGGCAGCTGCACGGTCCCGTAGAACAGTAGCCCTCCTGGCCTTGCTGGGTGCTGCGGTGAGCCTGGTTCCCTTGGGGTCTTCAGCAGGGATGGACCCAGAGCATTCCTCAGGCTGTGTCCTGCTCTTCAGCAGTGTGTTTCGTATCCTGGCCCTCACAAGTCACTAGCGCCTTGAACACCAGACTGTCCTGGTCAAATCCAGCTGGAGAGGGGTTCATTAGGCTTCGTGCTCTCATCAAATCCAGGCAGCAGAGAGGGAAAATGTTCTGCACAGCCGCAATCACCCAGGACCTGATGAGGAGCAGATAGGTGAGACGGGTCCCCAGAGTGGGTTGTGGTTCTTCACAGTCTGGCAGGGTGGCCGTGCCTGCACTTTGGACACAGACCTGCAGAGGGTTGCATTCTGGCTGTGAGTGTGGCCCCTGGGCACTTGCAGAGCACCCTGCACATATGTCCCTTACCAGGGGACTAAACTCCAGGAGATACAGTGTTTTGGACAGTTCAGAGCCCGTTCTGCCATTTTTCTGTCTAAATTACATAAATATTACATGTTATCAGAAACACAAGGCAGGTCAAAATAAGTCCCTTACATGGTTTCCCTTTAACAGCCATAAAATCTCTCTACCCTAAGGATGCTGTGCAGTAATTCAATATGCAAGAGAGCCCCATGTTCCGTGCAAATGGAGTTGGTTTTGCTAAAGCATTTGGATAACTTTGGTAACATGTAAGCATTTCAGTGGAAATAGCAGCCAATCTTTTAGAGGGAACAAAAGATTGGAGGCTGGTATAGAATCTACATGAAAAAGCTTATGGTTATCTTTTAATACACATTGTAATTAATAGAAGGTTTTGATTTACACTGTTAAGTGTGAAAACATCCTCAGGCAAAAATTAATCAAATGTTATGTCATGCTGTAAACTACAGCTAGCTCTTTGTTTGACCCAAAAAATCTTGCCAAGCAGCAGTTTTTTCTTGTCTTACTAACTTGGTTGTTTTATTTTTGTCTTCACCCCCCCACTTTCCTGCCCCCCTCCCACTTCAGCTAGTCCCAGACTCACAGAAAACTTCACAAGTTGCAAATTGTCACAATAGTTTTCCATCAAGCACGAATTTGAGCCTGAAGATAGATGAGGTGTCTCGGTTCTCTCTTTCTTTTCCTGGGTTTTTCGTTTGGTTTTTTTTCTTTTTGATAAATAACAAGAGGTTTCTACTTATGATTTTCTGCCCTTGGGGCTTTATCATTAAGATTAAATAACTGTACTCTCAAGCATACGACTGAACAAACATCTTTTCAATTATGTGAGTAACAGATGCTTTAACAAAGGAACTATTGAAAATTCAGAAAGCTTCCCCCCCTCCCCAAAATTTAAAAAGTATCAGATGACAGAGGAATGTAATTGTTTACCATTAAAACATATCCTTAGCTGTCCATTCAAAACATCTGAGAACGCACATTTTTTTCAAAATTTCTGGGTTTTCAGCCTCGGAGACTTACTGGCCAGCACTGGAGTCAGCAGCAGTCCTTGGCTGCAAGAGTGCTGGGCAGTCGGGCACTGCCTTCCAGTGCATGGAAACAAATGATCTCTCTCCTCGCGGGGAATTGTTTTCCCAGCCACGTCCTTCTTTCCACCCAGGAGTTTGTCCCAGCAGGTTTGGGGGATGCCGTGTGCTACCCAGTGCTTGTCACCCAAGCGGAGGGGAACTTCCCCGGCGTGCCTGCCGTCCATGTGTGCGTTGACGCTTACCAGGCACTGAGGCTGTGCAGTGCCCAGTGCTCGTGAGGTCCCAGCACTCCTCACAGCTGAGCTGAGTGCTCGTGGTTCGTCAGCATCGGGTTAATTGTGTCTCACATGGTAACGTTATTTCTTGATATCCAGGAGTAGGGACAGGCTCTGCACAAGGGGACAAGCCCCTTTTCCGTGCTGGGAGCTGAGTTGCCCCAGGAGGGTGCTGTGCGATGGGAGGTGTACCGTTCTCCTTTGCAGGAGCAGCACCAGAGGTAGAGGGTGAGATCTTTCCCCTCAGATTCCCCGGGTCTGCTGGGAATCTCCACCTTGTACTTTACTGCAGAACTTTGCCAACATGGCAGGAGTTGCCCCTAGTTTGTTCAGCTTTGTGCAAGGGAGGGTTGGCAGGATTTTGGAGTCCCTCCAGGAGACCTGCATCCCACAGGCAGTGCGAAATGGCATCTATAAGCTTGCCCTGAGCATAGGGACCAAGCCTTGCAGGGATTATATGGACCTACCAAAAAAAATGCACGTCTGGCTTTAAATGCCAGAATGGTGACCATGGCCAAAACAGAGGCTTGTAGCAATTTTGGTAGAGTGACCTGGGGAAGCTGCTCTGTCCCCATCACCCTTCTTTTACATCTTTCCCATGCAGTAAATCTGCACTGAAGACATAGGACTGGGGTTGTTCATGTCCCCCTGCTGAGCCATAGGATCGAGAGTGCCTCATCTTCCCTCGCCTGGTTGTGCAGCTAAATCAGCAGCTGTGTTTGTAATGTCACTAATTTCCAGTTTACTTAAAGCGAAGTGTCTTTGAATTCTCTTACAGCAGCACAGTTCCCACCTTTCAGCAGTGAGCCATTCGTATTACCCACCAGCACTCCCAGTGGGCTGTAAGGAAAGTTGTTGATGAAAGGATGAAAGAGACATTTCTTTAAGGAAGGAATGTTCTTTGGGAAGAACATTGAACTCAAACATGTTTTGTCTTTGCTGATAAAATACATGCTAGTTTTGTACTTCAGGCAGATGCAAATAAACCTATTGCTATTGTGTTCTGCACAAAAGCACGCGAGGCTTGCTGTCGTAACCCCTGGATTGTACAATGCAGTCCGGGGAAATCAGGCTTGAGGAACTCACTGCTTGATTTCCCATTTCAGAGAACAGGCGGAGACCTTAGAGTTTGGGTTATTCCTCTCCCCTGTTCTCTGCTGGGAATTTGTCACTGGTGCCCTGGAGAGCTGCCTCCTGCTCTGGCCATCCCCGCCAGCCAACTGCTGTTGAAGGTGGCTTGTTTCCCATGCTTACACTGATAGCATTGCTCCAAAGTCTGTCTCTTTTGAAGAGCATCAGGGTAAAAAAGACAAGACTTCTCTGGGGATCAGAGCTCAGACATTCCTGCTGGTCCCCTAAAACAACTGAATGTTTTGCCACTGAGTTTCTAGGGAAAAAGAGTCGGGTTTCTCTCACTGAGAGTATCGATGGCGGCCCCATTGCACTGTGGGTGCTGTCGCTGGAGCTGCCGCGAGCTGCCTCGTCTCAGCACCCGCTCGTCCCGGCCCTGTGCTCAGACCCTCTGGCTGCAGGAGGCGTGGGTGGCTCTGCCCGGCTGCTGTGAGGACCTGTGGAGCCAGGTGGCTGCTCTGTTGAACCAGGCAGACCCGCCGTCTTGTCCCCCAGCTCCGACAGTGCCTTCAGGAGCAAGAGCCACTGTGGCATCACATGCCTGGGAGGGAGGTGTTTTCCAGGCTCCTACCAGTGACAGGATTTATTGCCTGTCCCTTTTCAGTGTTTTTGAAACTCTGAAGGCTTAATGTTCTCATGATTTACATTAGCATCTAATCCTTGAGTAATCTCACTAATCCCTTGGCCCCAGGATATCCATTGGCAGTGAGTTCCACGGGTTAACCAGTTGCTGTATTCGTTTGGTGGAGCAGATTTAAATCTTTTTCTGTTCCTGTTGCATCAACCTCCTTAACCTTCCGGCCAAGCATGGGAATGGGGCAGCATCTCCCGAGGAATGGGCTTTGGTATTTTAAGTCCTTCCAAGATTATTCTTGTGGCTGAGAGGCTCCATTGCACACTGTTTTGTGTAGGGCTTGGAGCCCTTGAGAAAGCAAGATGATGTCAATGGGAGACGTGCTGGAATATTTTATTCTGCCAGAATGAAAACAAAAATAAACAAGTGATATAAAAAATGTTGTAGGGGTTGTGCTGAACTGCCTCCTTCCCTCCTTCACCCTGTGTGTCCTGGGCATATGGTCCCTCCCCAGCCCGAGAGCCCCGTCGTATCCAGACGCAGTGGGGAGAATTAAAGAGGAAACTGGCAGCCTTAACATTTAATTTCCTTCCTCTTTCTGGGCTGGTCAGATCCTTTGCATTATTGTAACTACTTTTTTTATCGTGTCTATAAATAGATGTGCTCTCATGTGTCCCGTGAAGCAGAGTCGGGCCAAAAAAGTCATTCGTTCTGCATAATCAATACATGAAAATGTAGTGGTTAGTGGCTCAGATGAGATCTTGTAGTGTTAGTTCTGTAGCTGGGAAAAAATGTTGACTAATAAAGATTAAGGGCTTTTTTTTCTTTTTATGAAATGCCAATGATGAAGACATGTTTGATATACTGTGAAATACATTTCTCTAATGTGAAGTTTCTGCTTTTTGTTGGGAAAGAGATTCAGTCCCTGGAGGATTTTAGAATTTGTAAATATAAAATTATCTGCTTCAGTGTTTTTTAAAAAAAGGTTGGCAGAAAGCCAGATTACTTACATTACTGTAATAGATTTGCTGACCTCTGACATCTGCTGCAGAGAAGTACATTGAATTTTTCATAATATCAGATGATGCAGATCTAAAAACTCAGTACGCTCTGCACCATTATTTAATTCAGGACTTAGTAAAGCAAAATCTTTTTTTGAGTAGCAGTTTATACGTGATTAAACTTAATATTGCCGATTGTAATAAATCAGGATTAGTATAGTACTGATTTGTTAATCTAACTTGTATTGATTTTAAGTTGTCTTTATTTAAAAAAAAAAAAAGGCTGGCTTTTCACAGTGACTGAATTTAATAAGAAGCCCTGTGATAGCAAAGACTCCCCTACTGTTTCTGCTCTTGGCTGGAAAATGTTATTCTTGTATTATTCCAGGGGAAAAAAAAAAAAAAGCTCATGCTGCTAAAAATCTGCTGCCTGTGGAAAAATTTTTTTAATACACTAGTGCTTACATATTCTATTTATGTTAATTGACTTATAAATAATACATTTTATTAATCTTAATATTGGAATCTTGATCATGATAAAGACCCTTTTATTTGGTCTCCTCACAGGCTTTACAAGTAAATATTCTTTAGACCACGAAATATTCCCCCTCTTTCCCTTTTTTATGAATACTTTGATGCTTCCCCCCCGCCGTGAAATACAGCCACAGTTCAAAGCGACTGAAAACGTGGTAGTTGTTTCCAAAGTGTGATACATTCGAGGTATCTGGCTCCGTTTTTCTGGACGTTGTCTTTGCCTCTCCTTGTGCAAAGATTGATTAAATCTTACCTGCGCTGCAAATATTTGACAGTAAAATAAAAAAAAAATCTCGTGTTGGTTTCAGACATGTCACATTCTGCTAAACTATTTGGCTAAGAGCAGATCGCATTCTTCCTGTGTTGGGCAATATTGACCTTAAATTGGCTAAGCCGGCTGCTTTCATGGCATGTGAGCCGGCTGCTTACATGTTCCGAGAGCTGTATTAGCTTTATTACTCCTGCGCTGTAAAAACTTCTAATAATCAAATGATAAGATCATATCCTGTGGGTAATTGTGTTGTACCATGACAGGATAACTGAAAAAACATTCAGTGAAAATTACAACCGACGGAAATCTCTACGTGAAGCGGCAATTGTTGGCGTAGCTCGGCTCGGTGCTGCTCCCCAGGGTCTTGCAGCCCGCGTCCCTGCCCGGCTCCTCTCCAGCTACCCCCAGAAAGCCACCGCGGCGGCAGCAGGGAGCGGCAGCCTGCCGACCCTCGCTTCAAACGAGGAGGGGAAAATCCTAGAACAAGCCATCCTTGTGTTTTGGTTCAGTTTTACCTTAGTCATGCCGCCTCCCCGATACACGAAACATTTAATTCCAGATTTCCTGCCGCTGGCTCCGGGCCTTTGACCGGCTATGTGAAATGTATTTTTACTGCTGTCGGCCTGCCAACTGCTGAGCTCAGTGAAAAATAACTAAAATGAAAACCTTGTACTCCCACATGAACCCTTAAGATCAGAAAAGGAAATTTAAGCCACAGTTACTAATTAGCGCCAAAGCTAATGAGTTCTGGTGAGGTGCAGCGGGAGGAGGAGGAGTTGGCGTCCCGCGTTACCCTACAAGGCTCGGCGGAGAGCACGCGAGCGGTGATTAATTGTATCGGCCCGGGCCTTGCTCCCGTCCTGGCCGTAGCCACGGGGTGAATCGCACGGCATCTCTCACAGCAAGGCCCGCTCGTGGGCCGGGAGCGTCGCTGTCTCCCGTGGGGCGCGGGGCAGCTTCTGAAACCTTCACGGGCGGAATATGTAGATTTTTAATGGGCGACGCGTTCCCATGGAAACAAAACAAAGTCAAACACTCCCCTCGCAGTGCTAACAATTATTGTAATAAAATGTGTTTTTATTAAAAGCGATTTTAAATATTTAACACATGGCAGAGCGGCCTCGATGCTGCCCTGTGTGAAACCCAACCTTGCCTCTAGTGAAGTCCAAAGCGCTTTGTGCAGCACGGGGAGGAATTCGGTGTTTGCAGCAATATTTGCGCTTTGCGAATGAAATGGAGCAGCCTCAAGTATGAACAAGATTATTTTTTTCTTATTCTGCTTAGTTGTGCTTTTTATTATATAAACAGTAACTGTAATATTAGAGTGGGAAGCAGGTATTTGGCAACTACATATTATTTTGCTAAGTTTGCATAGAGGGAGCAGTTTCCAGTTTTAGCAGCTGTAACATGTTTAAACTCAGTTTGTAATGGGATCTGAAGATGAATATTCCCTGTGGGCTCTGCTTAGCTTCATTACTGGAGCCCTGCCAAATTCAGAGCTAGAAAGTATTATTCACGCCTCTTTGCACATACCATGTCAGAGCATGCTCAGTTAATGAATTTTGTTTCTAATATAGCATAAATTAGGTTTATATTTTAACATAATTTATGTTGTATTTTATTAAAATGTAAAATATTATGATCACGAGCAATCTAATTTCTGCTCTCTTAAGCCCAAACTGTGTTTGAACATCTAAGTATGTAAATCAAAATTGCATGCTTAGAAACTGATTCTAGGATAACAAACGAATATCTGAACCAAAGAGGTTTCTGCCTTGGAGTCTTAGATTAAAGATAATTAAAGATTCCTGGTATTTGAACAGATTTATGTTGTTTATAAGCAGAGTACATTTTCTTCACAGAGTCAACTTGTCTTCTTTTTTTTCTAAAACAAATTATGTTTGCTGTATTAAAGTTCATATTTTTAAAGTCTGGGTCTTGTATTAATCCCACAGCGAGTCATTAATCATACCAAATGCATTATAAAAACTTTAATCACTGAAGTTGAAACTGAGATTGTAATGCAATCCATCCCTTTTAATTATATCAGTTATTTTTCCTTTCAGATCAAGAATTGCAAAGGGAAAACAGATAGATTAAAACTCGGCGTGTTTGATGCTTTCGGGGGAGGATATTTTGTGTTTGTCTTTCTTCCTTGCTTTTTTAAAGCGATTTCATGCACTTTGTGGAGTACAGTTCCGCAGTGGAAAACTCCTTCCCTTTAACCTCTTTTCCTCTCTCCTGCTTCCTTAAAAAAGCCTGACTGGCGAAGGGGGGGAGCGCGGTGGCTGTCGCTGTTGGGGCGCGCTGCGAGGGCGGCGGTGGGCTGGTGCTGGCTGCAGCGCGCCGGGTGCTGTGCCCGCCGCTGTGCCCTTCCTGCAGCCCCGCGCCCGTCTTCGGCCAAGCTCCCGGCACTCGCCCTTGGTGCCAAGGAACCGCCAGCCTGGGAGTTGTGTAGCTGTTATCAAGTTGGCTGTGGCTTCGTAGGTGTTTTCCTGGCATTTGCTGTCTGCTTTTAAGGGTAGGAAGGGAAAATAAAAATAAATGGTGGATTTTTTTTTTTTTTTAAATCAGTCTAAAACGTAGTGGCTCAGATCCTCATCTGGTACAAATTGGTGTAGCCGCACAAACCACTGCGGCGTTACCGACAACTGAGCCACACCAACTTCGACTCCACTAAATTTACGCCACATGATAATCTTGCCAAATAAATTGATTTATCATACTTGGATTTATAGACGTGGAGTTTACACTGTTGCTTTTATGACATGGAAGAAAATAGATTTATTAAGTAAACTGCTCATAGTAGATGCATTTTGTTCTTTGCTAGAATGCAAAACCTGATCAATTATTTGTTCCTTAATCCCCTAGATTAATCCTGCCGTATGAAAGATTTATTAAAGGAGAGGAAGATAAGCCACTGCCTCCAGTGAAACCTCGAAAACAGGATAACAGTTCCCAGGAGGGTGACGCGAAAACAAAGATGTCTGGAACAAAACGCATCAAAAATGAAAACCAAAAGAGCAAGAAGGAAAAAGAAAATGCACAGAAACCCCAAGATGCATCTGAGGTTGGTTGCTTTCCTGATTTTCAACTTTTCAGTTAAAAATGTACAGCTTTATTGACATGGAGTCCAATGATAAAATGCATGATTTAAACTGGAGAGTTCTAACCAGTTGGCCTTTGAGTTTGATTGGCAATGGAAATTCAGTTGTTGTGGTACTGTACGTGTTGGGATTTTGCTGGGCTACAGACGGCACCGGTTAGCTTCGTATTGCATAGCAGGGATGGCAGGAGACCAAGCGCTGGAAGTAACAAGTACCGTTCCTGCTCGTTGTATTATACAGTGGTCACCACTAAAATATCAGCAGGTGCCAAAAGGAAACCACACAACTACCACAGTTATTTCCTAATCTAAGTATAGGGTGCGGGAACCTCTAATACTGTTGATAATACTGTGGTAACTGTTGGACACGGCTGATTTTTATAATGGTTACCTCTGGATCAGCCCTTCTGTGCTCACAGATGTATGCACGTCCGTCAAAAGACATCACTCCCCGGGGTTTTTATCACATTATACTAAACTTCTCTTTGGACTAAAAGGTCAGATTTTGAGGGAGCCACCTTCCAAGCCCTGACTGAGACCAACTTCCTTCTCACATGCCACAGATGGTTTTCAGCTAAGATGACAGGCTCCCATTCTGTCACCTGCTTCACATGGCCTGGCCCTGGTGTCCACCAAGAGCCACGTTACCTGCAGACACAGGACAGCCCTCAGGGAACAGATTTTATGTTCACAGCCTGGGATAAGGCGGATCAGTAGAATTCATGTTTGTCCTCAAATAAGGGTGAATTTCACATGTTCACAAGTGATGTAAAATCAGTGGGGTTTTTGCTCCGGTGTTGCTTAGGCACTTTCTTTTGCACATCCTGCCCACTCTCTCCTGTGGCCTGCTTGCACCCTGTGTGAACTAGGCAGTGAAGCTCCTCACACACAACCCCTACACAAGACGTTGCTTTTCCTGTCTCAGTCTGCCAGATCACAGCAGCCTTCAAGGCGTTGCAGTGAAAGTAAGTATTTCAAGAATGCCGAAACACGTGACGTGCCCAGCAGACTATGGCTGCTCCTTTGACTTCATTGCTGTCTGGCAGGTACCTAAGCCGTGTTTCTAAACCAGTTTGGAAATTAGTATTGAGTCAGCTACCAACAATCCTTCTGCCCGTTGCTTCAAAAAACACAATGCAGGACCAGTAAACATGGATGCCTGAGACTTTGTGTACCCAGTTTTGAGAACAGAAAATTTTTATTTTCGTGTCCCCCTACCTCTTGAAGTTGTGCTTACAATTTCATCTCCTATCCAAAACAGAATTTGTGTTTTAAATGTCCTTGATCAACAGTACCTGTAATATATAATGTAAGAGCACTCCACAGAGAGGGGAGGGTTTTTTGTTTTCTCTCACACTGTAATTCTAAAGCAGGGAACCCTGTTGGGGGAAAACCCCTCCACTTCTGATGAAAAATGCATAGAGAGGAGAGTGCGCACAAACCTGCCTCAGTCACTGGAAGGTTGCAGCATAAATTGCCCAAAGCAAGGAGATGTGAAGTGAATGCTTGTGCTCCCTTCCCCTGTCATTCCTTCATGCCTGTTTATCAAGGGGTCTTGGATCAGCAAGATACGTTGCACACTATCCGTACCGCCACTGCTAAGCAAAACATAACAAGTCAGCAACAGAGTGGCAGCCTTAACTTTGAATTTCCTTGCTTTTGTTGTTCCCTATCTCAAACTTCCTGCTGCTTAAACTGCAGTTATTTTTGTATGGTTTGCAGGAAGAGTTCTTAAGCTGTGCTTATCGGAAATGTAGGGAGCCTAGACGAGACAATAAAAATGTACAATTACAGCAGTTTCCTATTGTAAAGTGGTGCCTTTTATAGCGGAATTAATGTCTCCTCCGTGACTGGGATGGAAGACATGTCCTGCCCGTTTAATCAGGGTGGGCGATTAAGGAGGGTGGGCGATTAAGGACCTCAGCCTTCATGCAGGGCACCGTACGGGCAGGTGGTCACAAGAATCCCAAGCAGCCAAGAGGCCTGCAGGGGTGGCTGCTTCCACCCAGAGTGGGTGCAGAGCTCACCCGTGTTCTGCCATGGGGAGGGCTCCGTGCCCAGGACGCAGCCCTCACAGGGCCAGCAGAAAGGAGACGACCAGCTCCCTTGGGTGGAGCGAAATCCAAGTCTGATGGAGCCAGGCGGAAGGTTGCACGTCCCTCTCCCTCCGGCCGTCCCCCAGCAGTGGAGCCCTGTGCCAGGCTCCTCAGTGGGGTGCAGTCCTCATCCAGGCACAGCAGTGGTGGTGGGTTGCTCATGGGGAGCCTCCAGAGCCACACATGTAGGTGGGCAGGCATGGCCCCAACCAAGCCCCCATTTAAACCATTTCTGCATGTGGAAGCTGGCCGTAGCTGTGAGCTGTAGAAGTGCAATCAAGTTACAAATGTGCGATCCTCCCAATTGCGTGTTCAACTCGGACACTGTAAGAAGTATGCAGGGAGAGAATATAATTTTAATTTATTAGGGTTGTATTTGCTTTTGTGCTCTTCACTGTTTTCCTGCCATCACAACGCCATTGTCAATGTAACAAGATACCAGACAAAATGCTATTAGCCTTAGACTGCACATTTCCTCACAATAGCTGAAACTTCAATCAAAATGTTGCTTAACAGAAACAAAGAGCAGAATGTACAGTTATTAAATATGATTTCTCGGGGTTTTTTTTTCCTCCTCCTTGCTTTGCTCATCTGTCTGGTATTTTCCTGTAATTTTATAAGCTCAAGAGACTAGCGATGGTACTTTGTAAAGGACCTAATGATGGTATTTGGCTGCAAAAGGCAGCTATGAGTTTAAAAAGAAGAAGTTAGGATGACTAACAGACACTGTAACTAATAGGCCAACCAAACAGACAGGAATATTTAAAAGCAGCTGTGAAGAAATAAATCTCTGAGGGGGTTAGATTTGTTAGGACCTTCTCCGATCCCCGGCTCCTATGACAGACCATAAAGCAGCATTTAGATAATGACTTTCTCGATGTGTCTTATCTTTACGACGAAGAAAGAAAGAAAACAATAATAATAAAGGACTCGCACAATGCTGCTGTTTTATGACTGTCTTCTACCACGACATGTCAGAAGAGAGTGACAGCAGTTTTGAAAAGGGCTGTCAGTCAGCTGGATCGCAGATGGGACGCTCTGGTGACCTCGGCGGGTCACAGTTCAGCCGGCTACATAATGGGATGAATAGTGCGAATTGTGCACACAAACTTTATTAATGGGGGAGCAGAAAGAGCTGCCGTCCCATTGACGATAATGTATAAAAGCCATGTTTGTAATAGCGGGCACACACACTGAATGTTGACGACTTCATTTTAATCTGTTAATAAAAAAATGTGTGTCCTAGTTAAGCTGTGGCAGTGATTTGCTGCCTACAGTAGGGATTCCTAGTATGCCATTTCTGTCATTTTCACACTTTAATGCAGAAGTGGGTGTGAATGGTCTCCTCTGTGATCACTGAATTTGAAGATAGCTACGCTGGATAGATTTATGTAAGAAAAAAACATGGGAATCATGTTGTTTTCGTAGGTGAAGTTGGGTAGCAGGAGAAATTTCTATAGCCTTATCGTTTGTGTTATGAAATCTGCTCTCCTGCGCTTGCCTAATTAATTTTAAGAGTATAACCTCAGCATTTAGCTGTCTGGTCAAGCCACTGGTGCCTCTTGTCAGATTACAAGCAGCTGCTGTTTTGAAATGCCTTATTCTGACCCTGGCAGGGGTGGTGTGTTTCCTAATACTTACAGGAGGTATGTCTCTTTGTTTGAGGCCGATACCTGGCGTTAGAGCCTTCACGTTCCAGCGAGCTGGTTGACAAGTGCTCCTCTAAAAGTAGCCAGCGGTGTACTATGTATAATCTTATGAACAGTCTGCTGAAATGCACCGCATTCTTATTAGTCTGTTGAATCATTTTATTAGGTTTCATCAGAACAAGAGAAGGACCAAGAATCGGCAGACCAGAAAAATTTCCCTGAATGTCCAACAGTGGGAGAGATGAAACAGCCCGTGCAAGGCCCTCCATCTCTGTTACCAGAGCCGACTCGGCCGCTGCCTCTGGAAAAGACAGACCCGACAGAAAACTGCACCAACAGTGAGAAAGTCAAGGAGGAGGTTCAGCACTCATCCTCTTTCTCAAGTATAGCCATGCCCCCAGAAGAAGACACCGTGCTGGATGCCACTGTCATGAAACGATTACACCCCCCAGCAGATGCCCTGGAAGACACAAAGCCTGAACAAAGACTGCACAAAGCTTTTAGTGACAGCTTAGAAAGCGACCCTCCAGAAATGCCCTTCACAGCTTTCCCGGTCCAGCTGCCCGCTCAGAGCGACATGGAAGACGACAAGTTGCCAGAGATGGCCGATTACATCGCAAACTGCACGGTGAAAGTGGACCAGCTGGGAAATGAAGATATCCACAACGCACTAAAGCAAACACCCAAAGTACTGGTGGTCCAGAACTTCGACATGTTCAAGGAAAAGGAGCTGCCCGGGTCCATGAACGATGACTCCACTTTTGGTTACACACCGCTGCTCTACTCAAAGGGTAACCCAGGCATCATGTCACCCCTGGCAAAGAAGAAGCTGCTGTCGCAGGTCAGCGGGGCGGCCCTGTCATGTAGCTATCCTTATGGTTCTCCTCCACCTTTGATCAGCAAAAAGAAACTGAACGGCAGAGATGAACTGTCCTCAAGCATATCGCAAGGTCCCCTCGCCCCTAATTCTGATCCTGTAGCAATTAATAGGCCCTCGGTCATACAACATGTACAGAGTTTTAAAACCAAGGAAGAACGGAAGTCAATTAATGACATTTTTAAACATGACATGCTAAGTAAACCGGATCCTCAGCGCTGTGATTTTTCAAAACATCACCTCAGTTCTCTTGCCGAGTCGTACGTACCGAAGACGGATGTCCAGGACTGCAAAGATAAAATGAGTGAGAAAAGGGCACTGCAGCACTCCCACGTGCCCACTTTCTTGGCAGATTTTTATTCATCACCTCATCTGCACAGCCTTTATAGGCACACAGAACACCACCTTAATAATGAACAGACATCAAAGTACCTCCCCCGGGACATGTTCAGAGAGTCTGAAAATATTTCTGCTTTTACTCAACACAAACACCAAGAAAAACTAAATTTAAATTATCGCCCATCTTTGCATCAGCAAGAAAAAAAGGCGGCAGTGGAGGCCTCTTCAGATGATCAGCCAACAGATTTGAGTCTTCCAAAGAGCATACACAAACAGACTGCAAAGGCTCCGGGCTCCAGCCTCCCCCATTCATCCATGGCCCAGCAAGAAGGCAAAGGTATCTCCCCGTTCCCGGCTGCGAGCAGCCAGGCGGTGAGACTAGACTGTAACCCCAAAGCTTGCCGCGTGTCCCCCATGGCCATGGCGGCCCCAAAAAAACACAGTGAGTTGCTCCACAGGTCTGGGAAGCAGCAGGCCCAGAGGCTGGAGAACCTGAGGAAGATGGAGGGGATGGTGCATCCTATCGTCAGCCGCCGAACGAGCCCTCAAAACGTGGGGGCTGCCCGGCCTATGAAACGGAGCCTGGAGGACTTGGACAAAGTCATTTCTGAAAAAAAAATACGAGCTGTCTCTCCTCTGCACTTACCAAAGGAGACCCCGGCGAAAGACAAGGTTCCTGACCCAGAGGGGGAAGGCAGCAAGCCAGTGCATGGCCTCCATTCTGGCAGCATGCTGGAAAGCCACAAATTTCCCCTTTCAGCCCCCATCTTCCCAGGCTTGTATCCAGGAAGCCTGTGCACAGGGCTGAACAGTCGCCTCCCACCCGGGTATTCTCATCCCCTGCAGTACTTGAAAAATCAGACCGTGCTCTCCCCACTAATGCAGCCTTTGGCTCTTCACTCCTTCATGGTGCAGAGACAATTCCTCACCTCCCCTGCAAACTCTCAGCAACTGTACAGACACTTAGCTGCAGCAACACCTGTAGGAAGCTCCTACGGTGACCTTTTGCATAACAGCATTTATCCTTTAGCTGCTATAAACCCTCAAGCCGCGTTCCCACCTTCCCAGCTGTCCTCTGTACATCCCAGCACAAAACTGTAAACCCCCTCGCTCGCAAAAAAAAGGTCTGAGGAGACAAGTTAAGTTAGCGACATTCCTCCCCCTGTGACGATGTCCGGCAGATTTAGCGATCTGTATTTTTGTCAACCAGGACACAGTCGTACCCCACCCAGCAGAGCGCCTCGGAGCTTGGAGACAGGACTGCTTCTTTCATTCTGGGTCCCACACATCAGCCCCCTTGCCCCTTATCCCTGCCCCTGCAAAAACAAAAACCAAACAAAAAAGCAACAAAACAAAACAAAACAAAAAAAAAGAAATCATTGGATTTTGCATATGTGTTTTCTGAAAGGACTTGTGTATGGTCAGAGCAGATGTTCAAAGGGAGCCGTGGAAACGCAGGCCCAGTCCCGAGCTCACTGAAAGCCCCGGCGAGGGCTGCGTTTGCCTGTCGCTGAGCCGAGGACCGCAGGCCGTGCGCTGTTGCGATGGGTCAAGGACTCAGGGTGAACCTGGGAAGGAGAAGCGGGCCGAGAATCTGTACAATCAGTGGATGTGCTTTTTTGGGTAACTTTTCCTGACTTTTAAAGATTCAATCAATGCAATGTATAGTAAAACGGCAATAGATTTTTCATTTTAACACTATTAGAACAGAAGGGTAAACACTGTTTGATTTCACTGTACATATCCACTTCGTAAACTACCAGTGTCACATTTGGTCACAATAATTTATATAGTTTCATTTGTCCAGTATATTCTGTGCTCTTTATGTTTGGGTGTTTTTTTTTTGTTTTGGGTTTCTTTTTTTTTAAATTAAACAGTATCATTTTATCTGCAACTTTTTTTAAAGGCTGTGGCTGTCCTGATTTTTTTTTTTAACATGTTTGTAATTTTTCCAGTTTCTTTATACTTTGGAGCAGCATTTTTGTTTTGTTTTTGTGGTAACGTTTACTGTTTACAAACTGAAGCAACTGGTTCAGATTAATCTTAATGATTATAAACATACTGTAGGTGATGTTACGGTGCAAGGATGCAAACAAGGTTCCTTTCCCCAGGGTCGGCCCCTGCGAGGTGCTGAGCACCTCTCACCCTCCTCCTCTTGTTGTTGCGATGGCTCCTGCGCCGCTTCTCCCCTCGCACCGAGCTCTGCTTTGCCGTACCGTGGTCCGTGAATTTGTCGAGCGTTGTACTTAACCTTACCTCGGCTGTGACACCCTCCTGCCTACCAGAGGAGTGGTCCAGAAAACAAAACCTCCCTGGCATGAGCTGCCATACCACAGAGGAGTCCAGAAAGCGCATTTGTGGTTTGCGAGAATGTCCAGGATTTCGGAAATTAGGACAGGCGCCTGTCTTGGTTTGGCTCAGAGGCTTGTGGGGCCTGCGCCACGCGCGTGCGGCCAGGCTCGGTGGGGTGGGTAGGGGCTGTGGGCCGTGGTCGGGACGGTCCTTCTGCACCCCGGCGGGGGTCTCGGCCTCTCCCTGGGCATCCTTCCGCGGGGGGAAAGCCCAGGCTGAGTTTTCCTGACGGAAGAGCTTCCCTGCGGATGCGTACTCGCTTTGGAGGACATCGCCGCCACGCAGCTGAGCGTAGACATCGATAAAGCGAAGTGTGACTTGGAGGCTTTTTACAATGTGAAAATTGGTTGTGAGTCAAACCTTCTCAATCAGTGTTCAAAGACAGCGTAATCAATACAAAAAGAAAAACAGAAACTACTAAGAAACACTTTGCATGCCAGGCATGTCATTAAATTTTCCCGCGATATGAAGCCAAATACAATATATAATGTATCATACTTAATATCCAAAGGTGGAAACCAGAATAATATACTCGTCTACTGTTAAAGATCCAGCTTCTTCAATTAAATACATTATATTCCTGTGGTAAAACTATATTTAATTGATCGATAAACAGGCTAGTAGAACTTAGAACATGGATGTGCCAGTGCCGAGCATCCGGCTGCTCCACATGTTGTGCAGGAAGCGGAACCGCAGGCTCGGCTGGGCAGAGGCCGCAGTGTGGAGGACATCTCTAGTAAAGTTGCACTAGATCCGAATCACGTGAGAATCAGGCGTTGGGGAGGGGGGGAGGGAGGGGAAGAATGTGAAAATCTACAGCAAACGCAAACAGAAGCTCGTCGTGTGTTTGGCCAAGCAAACACTTCTCGTTCTTGTTTCGGTTGTGTTCGGTGTTGTTTCGCCTCGCGTCCGGTTTCCCCGTTGGTTACGTCCCGCGGGAGTTTGGCCGGTGCCGGCGTGGGGCGGGGGGCCGGGCGGAGGGGAGGAAGGCTCCTTGCTTGCCACGCAAGGGGCCGGGCCGCTGCTGGCGCTCAGAATGTACGGGGCAAAACATCAGGGCACAGGGAAAGAAATGGTGGCATAAGCCCCCAGCAGAAACGGTGCATTATTTGTTTAAAAACTCTTAGCAGAAATCTTGGAAATCTTTCAAAAGACTATTGAATTCTCCATTGGCTGAAAAGTCCTTTTTTTTTTTTTAATGTCTTAAATGGGACTTTGTTTGCATTGTTTGAGTTCAAGGGGCCTGATTATTGAATGAAATTGCACAAGCCTTGCTTTGTGCAGTCAAACCATTGTTATTGGTAGTTTTGCAAAGGAAACTGTGAAATCTAATTGGCAATAGAGTCATAAATCTATTTACCAGGAGCCCGTTCCAAGAAATGTTGCAATTCGAACGCACTACGTCCAGGATTCGTTAGGGATACTGAAGGTTGTGGGATTCAAAGGCAAAGGCCCGGCAGCAACCGGCTCGCGTGTAGCTTCTGGCCGCGCGCCGAGCCAGCCTTCGCAAGACACGTGGGAAGCAGGGTCTGACTCCCAGAAAATCCCCAGCCCCTGGCCGGGCTGGGCGGGAACGAGACGGTGTTCGTTCGCCGCGGGTCTGTCCTGGCCACGTGCTGGCCCGACGTGAGGAGGTTGCCCGCGCGGCGTGCCCCGCTGCCTCCGCCGGCACCCCTGCTCCGTCTCGGGGGGCACAGGGCTGCCGCCTCCCAACACCGCCGCCGGGGTCCCCGCCGGCTCCCTTCCTTGGCCGCGGTCGGCCGGGTCGCGTCTGGTCCGGTTTTGCGCTTGTCGTGGTTTGAACGAGCAGCGGGACTTCTCGCGCGGGCGTGAGGCGGGCGGCGCGGGCAGCGCTGCCGTGGGCGCTGCCTGCACCCTTCGCCGGGCACGTGGTCCGTGTTTCACTCGTTCTCTGCCACCTCCCTCTCCCCGCTCCCCCCAGCCCCGCAGTTTTAAATATGTTCTAATAACGGCAGCGTAATCTACTAGCTGTTTATACTTTTTTAACTTTCTTTTGTTGTAAATATTGTATACTTTTTGTGATTCAAGTTATGTAGCCTATATGCTCTGTAAGGTGATGATTTGTATATATAAAAATGGCCCAGTAATATTATATAGTTTCCCATTTAAAAGGTTATTGAGTAACCTTTGCGTTAGTTTAAACACTACCAGAAATAAAGCTGAGCCAACTATAAACACTCAATTTTTGTATGTTTTCCAAATTGTACTTATTAATGCTTTTGATACTGTATTATGTGCCAATAGTTTCCCAATCACATAGCAGGCAAAAGATATTTTGTACTTTTTGATCCACTGTAATATTTAATAAAAAATGTTACTATCTGTTCCCTTTTGTGTTTGATTAATAATTCTGTAAACAGCCCTTATCGCAATGGATTACATATTATCCCATCCGACCTTTCAGCCCTCTTTTATTGGCTTTTCTAGAGAAAATATCTCCTCCTGCAAATTATTAGATTAAAGAAATGGAAGTTTGCAATTTCCTACAGGAGGAAGCAACAAGATGTTCAGGCAGTGCCCCTGTCTTTGCAGCGTGCTGGCGCTGCAGCGTGGCCGTGGTCAGGCCGGCGGTAGGGGCAGCTACTGAGGGGCTGACATCCGTGCTGAGCCGCTGGCTCCACTACCAGGTTTGCTCCGTCTGAGTCTCGGAGCAGGTTTTTTTTTTCCGCCACTACTGCAGGCTTGAGCTGGGGTCTGAAAATTGCCCCCTGCCCTTCCGAGCTCAACCACGAGTAAGATTTTGGAGTCGGATGCTAACTAATAATTTTGCTGATGACAGTAAACAAACACCAAGTAAAATTAATTTGCGCTCTGTTCCTTGACGAGTCCGCAGAGCCCCCCTAAGCCTGGTGGCCCTTGAGAAGCCGCTGTCGCAGCGAGCACTGTCACGCTCCTCGTCTCCGTGGCTGGGAAAATCGTTTTCTTTCTGTAGGTCGGGACTGGGCACCGCACATCTCGGCAGCTGGCAGGCCTGACTGGTGGCCAGGGCTCCCGTGGTTTCGGTGTGCGCAGACAGGATAAACCTTCCTCTGGTTTAACCTGCTGCCTGGTTGTTGCCTTTGGTGCTTGTTTCATAGAATCACAGAATGGCAGGGGTTGGAAGGGACCTTAAAGATCATCTGATTCCAGCCCGCCCCCTGCCACAGGCAGGGACATCTTCTACTAGACCAGGTAGCTCAAAGCCCCATCCAACCTGGCCTTGATCACTTCCAGGGAGGGGGCAGCCACAGCTTCTCTGGGCAACCTGTGCCAGGGCCTCACCACCCTTATGGTGAAGAATTTCTTCCTAATATCTAATCTAAATTTGTTTATTCTTGTATTGTGATAAACAGCAAATAATCACGCCGTATGTGCCATCCCCACACCAGCTGTGAAGCTGTGGGAGAAGATGAGACCCTCTAGCAAGCCTCTTCCCCCATCCACTTCTGTCCTTGCCAAGCTGAGACATTTTATTCTTCTCATATTGAAAATGTTGCCTGCCAGTGAGCGCCTGAAGGAGGTGGGGGGAAGAGCGGGTGCGTGTGGATGTTGGCCGTTGCAGTAGCTGTAGAGGGGGCCAACGCAGCTTGGTTTCCAGCACCATGCTTGCTTCCTTGCTTGGTTTAGCCCTGCCTAGCCTGTGGATGAGCGTAAGCCAGCGCTGCGTGTTCCTGCTGTGCTGGGGTGTGTGTCGGGCTGCCCTGCCCACGCCAGTGCACGGCCTGAGGGAGAACCCCCCAGGAGCAGCACGCTGGAGCTTTTCACACCCAGAAGAGCCTGGCCTATGCGTGGCACTGAGGGGTCGCAGTGTCTGCCTTCGCTGGGCTGGGCCCATCCCGAGGGGTTTGTCGGGGTCACTTCAGGGGTTGGTGCACCCCCATAGAATCACAGAATCACAGAATAGTAGGGGTTGGAAGGGACCTCTGTGGGTCATCTAGTCCAACCCTCCTGCCGAACCAGGGTCACCTACAGCAAGCTGCACAGGACCTTGTCCAGGCGGGTCTTGAATA
>Ga0065711_1030395_pt1 | contig 32646 bp, 25 predicted proteins | sample Hoacrofraction12_FD_59098 | JGI IMG/M metagenome (GOLD analysis project Ga0065711, IMG submission 59098) | Hoatzin crop microbial communities from Cojedes, Venezuela - Epithelial fraction 12 v2 (version 2) | ecosystem: Host-associated > Birds > Digestive system > Esophagus > Crop | place...
AAAAAAAAAAAAAAAAAAAAAAAAAAAATTAGGGTATGGCATGTTAAGTCTGGAAAGGTTTGTGACTTGGAAAGCAAGCCTAAAAATTCAAGGAGAGCCCACCTAGTCTTTATCACAACACCCCACCCTTCTGAAGTGGAAAGGACCGTAATAACATAATGAATCTCATCAAGAGCTACTGGCTCAGAGGTGTTTATTCCCGTTTCATCAAATACATGAAATCTTGGACTGCAGACATTTCCGTGCCAGAAGGACTAAGACTATCTCTGCAAGTTAATGGGAGAAACCAAAAGAGGATGAGTCAGCCAAAAGAGGATGAGTTCTTATGGTAATCAGCAGTTTTGTAGCTCATTATCCCTTTCTTTCAACTCATAAGTCTGTTTTCTCCATAAATATTTCAACATGCAGGTGAAAGTGGTGGGAAGCCAGAAGCACAGCATGCATTCAAACCCGCTCTCATAAAATTGTCGCACACTGAAGATGTCCTGAAGCCTGACCCAGGTGTGAGTATGATCTTACACAAGCTGGAAGAACAGGAGGAGAGCTAGCCACCTTGCTCCTTCAGACGCCCAGTGTAACTGGTCTGCCTTAATCATATAGTCTGGAGCACAGAGATGGACAGTAAACCTGGCTCCCATCCCTCCACCTGGGCAGCAGAAGAGAAGCCAGGCATATGCTTGTTGCTGCTGCTGGTAAATGGGAATAATACCATGCCCTTTCACATTCTCTTGATGTGGCCACCGAGAAGCAACTCTCCCAAACAGATCACTTCAGATGCTTAGAAAGCATCTACAGGGAAAAGGCCAGCACATTTTTGCGTGGAAATAATTGCTGTGCTTGCTCCCTTTCTCTGTAGTGGATACACTGCTCCTAATGATCACTTACAGTTCTTAAATACATAGATTTAGGATGTATCAAGGGATATTCTGTATGTCTCATAGCTCTTCAAAATATTCTTTCTCTCTTTTATTTTATGCTCTGACAGTCTTTATTATGCTTGTCTTTCTCTCCACAAGTATCTGAGCTTCTTCTCTGGTCTCGCGATTGGTCCTAAGCTCCTATTTCCTCCATGTATTCCTCTAAACCTTTATAATCTTTGTTTATTCAGTTGCTTCTGTTTCCTCTTGCTTTTCATCTTATTTAGTAAGTCTTTCAGCCCCACTCCCATCTTTCAAAGTAGAAGGACCCACACATAGAACAGCTCTGATACTTATGAGCTACTACAGTTCTCAGTAGGAGGAGGCTGTCTAGGTCTGGAAAGTGAACATTGCAAATACATCCCTTGGAGCATGCCTTGCTTGACTTACTGGCAGTTTGGGATCCATTCTGGGATACCTGAGCCTCTGTGCACTGTATATGTGCGGAGTCTGAAATCCAGATCCACCTTGAGGCCTCAGATCTGTTGTTTATGGGCACTGAATTTCTTCACCTGTGGTAAACTGGCCTAACTGTGCTGAACTTGGTGCAGCCATATGACCTTACACCCCTTCTTATGTCTGTGAGTTGATTGATAACTGAATTATTTTGCACTGTCACTTATTCTACATGGTGAAAAGCCTCATTTTCTCCCAGAAACATTGCCCCTGTTGCTCCTGCCTTTTCTTTGCCACAGAACTGTCGAGACTGGTAGACTACCATAGATGTGTAGCATTGAGAAGAAACATTAAGAGAGAAGCAGCAGAGTTGCCTGTTAATGGTGAGGCAGGGGAATGCTGTGTGGCTGGAAGGTACACAACATACTCAGGAAAAAATGCAAAAGACACACAAGGAAGAGTCAAAGAAGATTCAGAAAAATCCCTGACATCCACGTTGACTCCACAGGGGCTTTTGGATCAGTCCCTGCATGGGCAGAGGGCAGGTAGGCTGCGTAGAGTACATGGCACAGCACTTGGCAGCCGTGCCTTAACAGTGATTGCAGAGAGAGTAAGCCGCTAATAGGCAACATAATTATATGCATCACGTAATAACAAACAGGTGGTCAGATTCCAGGCTAGATGAGAAAGGAGCACAGGTCTTGTTGGGCTGGGGTGAGAGACATGACACCAGCACCCTATAGTCCAGGCAGCCACTGGTGAGGGGCAGAGCAGAGGCAGAGCCTGAGGGTCTGCCCCTGGCAGGGGAGGGTGGTGGGCAGGCTTGTGCCCTCCTGGGGTTTGCATGGGCCTGCCAAGAGGGGCACAGCACATGGCAGGGCTCAGGGTGCAGCCCAGCTGGAAGCCGAGCAGACGTGCCGGTCAGTCTGGCCATGGTATTTCACACTGTCGTGTCAAACATTTTGACAATCACCCTGCAGAGATTCAGCAAAATCAGGTTATTTTTACAGCAGCAGCCCCTGCGTGCTGTGTAAGTTGATACTTTGCTAACCCTGTGGTATTTGGAATAAAAACAAAGGAAGGGAATCAAAAAACCAAACCCTGAGCATGCCTGAAGTGCAGGGCTTTGGGATTTTCGTCAGATACTGAGCACGAAGTGGCCTGGCCCCAGTGATGGCAGCACTAATGCAGTCCTACTGGTGCAAGAGCTGCGCGTTCTGCCCAGCCTGACCCATGGACCTTGGCGAGACCACAGCTACGTCCTGCCCAGCCTGCCCCATAGACCTTGGCAAGACCCTGGCCACATCCCGGCCATCCTGCCCCATTTTGGCTCATTTTAGCTGCACATGCCAGGCACAGAGAGATTAAATGTGCCTCGTAGCCCAGAGACCCTGGGGTATCGGTGGCCACACAACACATGGCTGGGTCTCCCTGCTAGTGGTAGAAGACACAGTTCCATGTTGTGTTCCTGCTCCTGCGCTCCGGGAAACGGGACATCAGTGAATACAAAACCTTCAGATGAATGTTTTTGCGTGTTCAGGGTGTGAACAGCTTCCCCTGAGTCCCTCCAACCAACTGGATGTTGTGCAGCAGACTCGGGAAAAGACAGGTAGGGACACAAAGACTTAAACAGAGCCATGGTTAGTCAATCTTAGCATCACCACCCCAGTTTCATGCTCCCCATCAGTGGCAAGACCTAAAGGTCTACATGTGCCACAGCCACCTCTACTGCATCAGCTCAAAGAGGGGGCAAGGAGGTGGTGACTGGGACAGAGATGAACCTGTGCCAACAAGGTGCCTCCATCACCCACACAAAGCCTCGTTGGCTGCCCCAGTTGGAAAGGACAACGCCTCTGCTCTGGGTCTGCCTCCAAAAGGGGAAGATAAATCCTGTCCCTGGTGCGCTGGGAATCAGATGGTCATCTCCACCCCAGTTTTACAGCCAGGACATCGTTCTGTGCTGCTCTCCACCTTGTCCCCCGACTTTACAGGGCAGAAAGGGGAATGCAAAGCATGAGCACCCAAGGAGGAGGGTCGGGGTTTGCCTCTGGCTTTCAGAAGCACAGGAGAATAGAGGAACAGTAGCTGTCCTAAAGCCACACAGGGCTTATTCCTACATCACTCCAGATTCAAAGCTGCAGCTACAAACTTGGTGAGGGGTAGAGATCACAGAGCTATGGTCTGCCTGTGCCCCGACACAAGATTGCAGAATAGCCTGAAGGTTTACTAGCAAACTCAGATAAATGAGAGCAGTCTGAAGGCTGCCTTGTTTTGTAGATCAAGCCAGGCCAGCAGTGTGAATGGGAAGGAAGCAAAGCATCATACATCTCCTTTTAACCCTTTCCCCTTTTGATTTTCTGGACAACGTGGTTCTGCTGGATAGCGGGATGTCGACAGGGGCACAGGGCCATAACAACACAAATCAGCTTGTAGCAAGACTGTTCTGACCTCAGCTTGCAGCATGCTGTCCAGTATCCTGATTTGAAGACACACAGCACTTTGGATGCCGAGTGCTGTATCCAGCGTTGTTGCCTAAGCCAGACCAGAAGCTAGGCCTGGTTTGCATCGATCTTTGGCTGCTTCCATGCTGTCTGAACTCATACACGTTCGTGTTTATGATATATTATCAGGCTGCTTGTTTGCTCCATGCCTTTCAAGATTCATATTTATAGATAAAAAATACATCTTATTTTTGTTTGAGAAATGTTGTTTGGAAAACTGACCAAAGTAACAGAGGGCTGTGAGGCCACAGAGGGAAAAGTATGTCCAGAAGCAGCTGAAAAGAAGTGAAAGCCAGATCCACTTCTCCTTGAGAAGGTGATTATAGTTAACAGAGAGGGGTTGTGCTCAGGTCTGGGCTGTTTATGACCACACCTAATCATGACAACCTTCTTCATTGCTTTTGGACAGCTCTTGTAATATCCCTGAACATTTTCCCATTCTTCTGGTTTACAACTAGTGGTCAACAGCTTGAGGTCATATTTGCATATATAATGCCAGAAAACAATAAACTACTCATGCATTTGGCGGCCACATCCCGGTTACCATCACACTTTCTTCTCCTTGCTATTTTACCCAAACCTCAAGGGTGAGCAAGTGTTTCCCAAGGTCTGGAAGAGAAGATACAGCAACTGTGTTACCTGTTGGCGCAAAACTAGGAATGGGAATTGCCATGGGGGTGGTAGTAGGAGGTGGTGTGGTGGCCATTGATGTGGATTTTTACACATTCAGTCCAGTGTATGGCTAATAAGCTCTCAAAGTTACTCTGGAAGGCTGTTTAAGCTGTTATTCGTTAAGATCGGTGCTTCATTTTACTAGGTCAGTCCATGCTCTCTTTTCCACATTGCAAAGTCATTTCATGCCAGGATTTAGCTCTTATGGGAACTTAATACCTAGAAAGAGCACGCTGGGATTGTATATAGTGAGGCTATGAATGTTGGGTCAGGACTTAGAGTCACAGCTTAATTTAAAGACAGATTTGAGCCAGGCCTTAGCTGCAGCCAACAGCACCTGGCAGACGAATTACACAGTAATATTGCAGGAGGGGAACCAAGGGTTTCTTGGGCAAAGGAGAGGAGGAGGGTGTTCATACCATCCAACTTCGGGCATCTGACCCAGAAATGACAGGAGTTGACAGAGTTTCCAGAAGACAATCAAGACTACCTTGATGCCTCACTTAATACCACCATCTGTCTTCACACAACATATCCTTAAAGTTATTTCACTGCTATGGATATTATCCGTGCAATAAATGATCAGAGTAAGTGAAGGAAATCCTGGACCCCGACAGTATCATTCACCCTTTGGCACTGCTTTTTACCTGGGTGAAGACAGAGCATGGTGGCCTCAGTGTGGCTTGTGACTTCAATAAGGTAAAACCCTTCATCTAAGAGTTGTTTTCTTTGCTGTCAAATATGGAGCATATCTATGGTGACCAGCCCTGTGTGGATTTGGGAGGCAGTGTGAAAAACCAGCAGACTGGACTGACTAGACCCTGCACAGGGTGTTAGAGACTAGAGTGCGAGTGCAAACGCCCAGGAGAGCTCAGGGGTGCTGGATGGATGGGTGAGAGCCAGAGTCGAGGGGCAAGAGGGCCAGTGTTACACAGTGGGGATCCATTTCTTGTTCACTCCATTTTATAGCATTCAATCACCAGTCAGAATTTCAAGTTAGCTACTGAACTCCAGACCTCTCAAAGCAGATAAGTGTTGAGCTTTGCACCCGTTACAGGATCGGTTCTGGCATTCTTGCTCACCACGAGGAGCACACTAGTGCTCACGCTGAAGGGATGGTCTGTGGAGAATAGCCCTGCCCAGGATGAATCAGCCTCCTAGAGTGTCAACTGTCTGGTGCAGAAGGGCTGCGCAGGGCACAAACTGTACTACAGCCTTAGACACAGCCTTGCTTTTCTTTCATTCCTTTCCAAACCTTGCTTTTTCACAAATCTGTGCAAGGGTGCTAGTCCTCACATACACCAACAGGGCAATGAGCAAAGAAACCTCAGTTACGACCAGGCGGCCTGCCAGGGAAGAGGAAAATGAACCACTGTGGCTCCAAAAGTTTGGAGGGCTGTCAAACAGATGGCTGTGGCAAACAGAAATTTCCAAAGCTTGGTAAAACACCTTCCTTCTTATAACACAGATGGAATTATGGGGAACTTATTGTACTTGGTTATCCATCAAGCTGTTTAAAATAGTAAGAGAAAACATCAGTTGCAATGTCAGTGAAAAACATTTACAAAAGTGCTGATGAATATGATTTTAATCCCATATAAAACTGTGGTGAGAAAAAGGAAATTTCTGTTGGATAGTCTCCATGGTAAACCTTTCTTTTTGGTTGGTATTAATCCTCGCTGAATAGCTTCTGGTCTGATTATATTTTAGAATAATGCGGAAAGGCGCGCCAGGCCAATCATGCACTGTGCTTTGTCCAGACAGTTTTTCACATGAAAGGAGAACAGGAAATTAACACTGGAAAAATAACAAAAAAAATCTTAATATTGACTGGACTTTCCTGATCCTTTTAAACCTTTCACAGTCGTAGAGGAGAAGGTAGTAATGAGTGAGCTATCCCCCATTGGGAAACTGTTACATTTCACAAGCAAGACCTAGCCCTGCCAAACCCTTGAACGGGACAGAAATTTTGAAGGATAGTTTCAAGTTCTGGTTTGGTTTCTTTTCCTTGATGGGATGATGGGGTGTAACTGAAAAGTCAACTGAGTTTTTGCAAAGCTAAATATAGCCAGAGAGTAATCTTTTAGCCTGGCTTCCATTTTTGTTCTTCTAAGTCAGGAAATTAGATTTCCAGGTGAACATCTACACGGACAACCGTATGGTGCAGAAATGCGTAAGCTTGCCTTGAACGAGGTGATCTGAGTACCAGAAAAATTACAGCCACTGCAGCATGAAATTCCCCATTGACTGCTTTGCCGATGCATGGCTCAGCTGAGGTGAAGCTAGCTGAGATGTATCCCCCTTCCCCGTAGGCTGTGGGGCAAACACACTCCACTTTGGCCCCATCAGCGTTTTCCCCAAAAGCAGAGGCCAGTATGCAGATGTCAGATCTTTCTGTGCAAAGGTCCCTGGGGACCTTACATTGAAGCCTGCAGTTCCTCCAAAGTGTTGTAATGACAGGATGCAAAGACACAGCAGACAAGTGCCTTACTGCTAGGACTGTTCTTTTGACCGGCTCTTCTGCACTTAACTCCAGCTGCTCCGAACTGTTCATTCCCCTTCAAAGCACTGTATTATTCAGGGGCCTTTCATTGCCAGGCTGGATCTTTCTGAAGGCTCACCTGATGTCAAAGTAGGATCCTAACATAACTGTAAAATATGTGCCAGTGCCAAGGAAATAATACAGAAAATAGGACAATAATGACAAGCTGGGATTTTGTTAGTATTTGATGAGTCTTGGGGAAGGAGTCATCCCTGATGAACTACGGTGCCTTCTCACTAAGCACATGTCCATACTCGATAGATGTCTGATTTGAAGAGCTGTCAATTGAGTACAAAAATCATGCTGTAAGACAGGCCAATTATATTAGTCAAGTTTAGTTAAATCCACACAGTCTTTTGCATGGATATTTTCTTACATGGCTGTCAGGAGTTTTCATAGAATCATAGGCCGGAAAAGACCTCTAAGACCATTGAGTCCAACCATCCGCTCAACACCACCATTCCTACTAAACCATCTCCCAAAGTGCCACATCTACACGTTTTTTAAACGCCTCCAGGGATGGTGACTCCACCTCCTTGGGCAGCCTGTTCCAATGCCTGACCATTCCTTCAGTAAAGAATTTTTTCCTAATGTCTAATCTAAACTTCCCCTGATGCAAGTTGAGGCCATTGCCTCTCGTCCTATCACTAGTTAGCTGGGAGAAGAGACCAACACCTGCCTCACTACAACCTCCTTTCAGGTAGTTGTAGAGAGCAATAAGGTAGACTTCAACTGACACAAGCCAGGTTTAAACCAACGTTAGAGGCCAAGCTGGGATCTGCAGTCTTGGTCCCATTTAGTCTAAATGGAGCACCTTAGGGTGCAGATTAGGCCTATGGAGCAGGCTGCAGCATTTCAGTTCTTTTCTCCAGACTTCTGTGGCTTAACCTCTTTCTAGTCTGGTTAATACTCAAAGCCATTGACAAATCAAGCATCTACTCCTAAAATATCAGGCACAAGCTTCTGAATTTGTACAACATATTACTTATATCTCTGCTTTACTTTTAAATGCAGAGCAAGCAAAACTCTTGCTCAGACTTACACCATGCTCATACCCATCAAAAATGTTTTCTGCCATGAGAAACATTTGTCAGAAGTGACTTAAAGCTTTTTCCGATGAAGTTGATGTTGCTAAGTCACTTAAGCACTTTTGAATATTGGTCATCACATCTAATTTTTTGTGGCATTCATATTAGAAGAAGCATTATTTAGTTTACTAAGTTATGGGTCCCACTTGTTTCAATGATGCAAGAAGCTCCATTTGCAAAGCAGTTAGGATTTGGGCCTCTAAAGCAAAGATGAGAAAGTTAAAACAAAACAGCAGAAACTCAACTTTCCCAGATTTAAATCTCCTCACTTCATGCTTTGGATATGAAAAGAAAACCTGCAGGAGATCAGACTGGAAATGACAGTGCTCTTTTGAATTACAAATTACATTTTGTTACAGGGGCACGGGAAAGATGTTATCGGCAGGGTGTCTATAATTTGTTGATATGTACAACAATTTAGAATTATGCACATTTTGATATAGATACTCACTTTGATCACAGTGTGCCATCAAGGATTTTCGTGCTGGGATCTGACCTCTGCTGCATGAGAGCTCTGTGTTCCCTAGTACCAAAATGGCTTGTAAACAGTTATAGCTGCCCTTGTGGCTGGGGCTGACGATTCTGCGTGTGGGTGGGTGGAAGATCTATGAGAAGCCATGCAGCCCTGTGAAAGGCTCTTTGACTTCAGGCACCTGTTTCTCTTAGATTTGTTTCTTCACCTATTTCTGCAAAGTTTCATTTTTTCTTTGTTCGCTATTTGCAATGGCTTTTCTGAGGCGAAATAAGAGAGTAGAAAAAAAAATCTCTTTCATAATACCTCATTTAATTGTGTTCTCTTCTGTCCCTCTACAGTGCAGTCTGTGACCACTTTAAATCACTAGGACAAGCTGAAGCTTATCGGGTGAAACCACAGATGTTTCTCTTGTTATTTAAAAGCTTGTAACTGAAGTTGAAGTTGAGAGATATGGATGTGCAAAGCTGCATCTTAGATTTGGGCTTTTTTTTTTATACATCTGCAGGTGTTTTCTGTTCTCTGTGGTTGTTTCACATTTTCACACACAGCATTCTGACCCATTTGATAATTTAACATGGTTTATCTTCTTCATTTGTGTGATATCCATTAAAATGTGCATTTGGCCTAGCACTGTCCAAGCAGTGGGCACTGCAAGAGTCACGACTCCGCGCCAGGAAGAGACAGAGGCTCAGAAAGTGAGGTACATGAGGGTGCCAGCTATCAGCGATGTGCTCCCGAGGTGGCAATTCACACTAAAAGCAGGAGATGAAATACACTACCAGTCCACACATCTGGCATGGCTATGAATGATCACAAAATCAGCAGGGAAAAGCCAAGCAAAAAATTGTCTCAAGATCATCTCTCATTGAGAAGATTTTCTTAGAAATAGGTGGGAGAACAAAAGGAAAAATCTACTGGAGGCAGTAAAAATCCCTGCCTCAGCTGTCTGAGTTTGGCAAACCAACCTTCATCATATTCTCCGAGTGGGACAGAAGAGTCTGAAAACAAAGAGATGAAATCTGGGTGTTCCTAAGCTACTTGAAATGTGAAATTGCTTTAGAGGACATTTCTACAGAAAGCTGTGGGAAAAGAACAATGCCCTTTATAAAACTGTCTTCTTTTTCCCAAACTAGGATGACAATAGTCAGCTTGATTTGTGTTGCTAAATCTCTGGGGCGTCCTGAATCAGTGAAACCCACATCTGCTGTTAGCCTGGACAATTAGGCAACACTGGGTCAGGAAAAGACCACCTGGGCTGTGAGTCCTGTCCTTGGGGCCGGCTGATGGCCAGGGCTGAGATGCTTGTTCTGGTAGGGCTGTCAGATCCCATGTGCCATATGCCGGCAGCCACAACATACTGCCCAACACCGTACAGAGAAGACCTTACAGACCTTCAGCAGGTGAAACCAGAAGCCAAAAAAATGATCAGGAAAGCAGAACGTGAGGTCAAAGGTACTGTCAGTGCCCTCAGTCCACGCAACAGCTGAGCATTTATGAAGCTGAAACAGACAGGCATCTCCCCTTGCTCCACTGCAAGGAAACTGTCTGTAAAACAGTTGAAGTTGCCCTTCTGCCACCTCTAAGTTTGAAACCTGGAGGAAACAGATCAGTGTTACTGATGCTCACCGAGCTGCCTGCCACATCAGTCTGTTCAGAAGGGGGCTTGCTTCCCTTTCTTCACTTCAGAGGTCAGAAATAGTTGGCAGGGCTGCCCTGCAGGGACCAGGAGCAAGGCTTTACCCCGCACTAAAGTGCCCCAGGGCAGGCTGTGACACACACTATGTATGTGCACACATGTCAGGCTGTGGCTACCCAGGTATGGTGCAAATTCACCACGTGCACCTAAACGTGCCCAGAGTCCGCGCAGCTGGATGAACCGGGGAGTGGAGACACACACAGGCACAGCCCGTCCCCAACCTGCTCCTCATGGTTGTCTTCTTGCCAGAGGCATGCCGCGTCTGTATCCCTTGCTGCATTCGAGCCCTCCAGCTGCCGGAAGGGAAGCAGGAGCTGCCACTGCCTGCACGCTGCCTGACGTCATTGCCTGGCAGCCCCTTGGCCTTCTGCTGTGTGGCCAGTGGGTGAAGTCATGCAATTGTCTGCAACAGAGACGAATTTGAGATACCAGCCCAGCTCTAGTCTGTAAACACATTTATCTTAGTGCTGTTGTCACTAGAGTGATTAAAAGGGGAATAATGGAGAGAAACGAAATGTCAGTGGAAGACTAACTTGATGAAAAGAGAAGAATGAAAACGTGCTTGATTAATGCACTCATATCCAGGCCCAGGGATAGATACACTGGAATGTGCTTTGATTCATTCCAATTCACTTTTCATTTTGATGCACATTCACTTCATTGAGGAAGGGCTTGACTGGTTTATGCCATATGCACACCACTGCTGTGCCAGCACTGAGAAGAAGGTGGTTACACAGACATGTGTTACCCTGCCATCTCTCCTCCCCTGGCTTTCTCAAAAGGGATCTGCACAGGGATGGGAAGGGGGCCCTGGTAAACCTCAGGGTTATGTCCCCTTTCCTGACATACTAGTTTCCAGCTCCTCGTGCCCCTGAAGTGACTGTGGCCTGGGATGAAGAGGCAACAATGCCACAGCAAACGATGAAATGAAAACTGCAGTCACATTTAGGAATCATATTGTGCCTTTCCCAGACTTCTCATCAGTATGAAAAAGTGGTATGCCCCACAACACCTCAGCAGTGATGAAAGTGCAGAGCATTACTTGGGAAAACCTTAAACCGTGCTGTCCAGAAGAAATGCTGAGCCTTCTTTTGGAGAAGCTTAGCAATAGATCATCTCTCACTGTGAGCTCTCCTGCCTACCTGGATATTAACAGCAATGGATGAGGTGTGCTCTTTCTTTTGTGAGAGTAACTAAAGGCTGAAAGCAGTACCATTGAAAAGCTCCACGGGCAAAACTTGGTTGGACAGTGAAGGAGTGACAATCTTTGTCGCAAAACTTTGGCTTAGTTCCCAGACAGCTGCTGCATACTTCTCTTTCCGGACATAAAATGTAAGGTTCTAGCATTACTAGCTGGAAAATGCCATCAGGGTTTTATCCAGCAATTTTGCATGCAGTTTTGCCTTGTTAAAAGTTTGATTTGTTTTCCACATCAGGAGATTATGTTCTAACACAGGTTTAAAGAGCAGCTAGGCTGTCAGCAGTATTCAAAACTGTTTTTCCAACTTGCCATTTACTAGAAGGACTGAGTTCTCCACTCCCTTCCCAGTGCCTGGGGGAACTCTGCTGCTCAGGTTAGCACAGGAGAAGGCTGGCGTAGCCTTAGGGTGAATGGACAAGCCTTCAATCTACTCTTCTTGCAACATCATGTCAGCAACACATTGAGGGTCCATTTCACTAATCGACTCCAATCCTGAAAGATATCCAGTCATTTTACAAAAAGAGCATTTCATGGCTTTTGCTTTTAAAGAATCTGCAAATGGCCTGGATACCCAGAAGAACAAATGCTGAGGCTCATCAGTAGCTTGAAAGCAAGGAGCTACAATTGGCAGGCAGAGCTGTGACAAGTTAAGATAATGGAAAAAACAACACATTTTCCATGTAAAACTTGTCTGTTAAGTAGAACACAGCTGCATGGATTTTTTAAGCATTAAATAGTCTTCAAATCCCATTCCATGTCCCAGAGAAGAGGAAGTAGACACAGACCAAACACTGGGAAGAGGGAGGAGATGGAATGGGTGACTTGCAGTCTGGTTGCAAGGAGACCTTCACACCCTGGGCCATCAGAGATATTGTGTTGACTACACACAGTTGAATGTCTTATCTGGCAGGTACAGGCCAGCATGAAGAGCCATCTACTTGTACATCTCAGTTATTCTTGGCATAGCGTATGTGATCAGTCCTGCCTTCCCTTCCCTATCCCAAGGTACATAAAGCTATTCTTGTAGACTGAAAGGCACCTAAAGGGCATTGCCTTGCATTGCCCAGCTAGCGACACTATCCAGCTAGTGTGATTGGAGGACAGTTTCACTTGTCAGTGTCACTTGGAGGACAGTTTCCATTAGGGTGAGAACCAGTTACACAAATGGAGGCTATCTGACATGACCTCGCCATGCATCCCTAGGGAAGTATGGCAGCGCCATCTCCCAAGGAGGAAGGGTCAGCAGCTGTGCCTGCCAACTCAGCTGTTCTGAAACCTGCCAACCCTGCTTGTCAGGCTCAAGTTGCCACCCGCGTCAGGCACAAATCCTCCTGGATTTGCTTTTCCAGCACACACCCCCAGCCCATCACCAGAGAAACCCTGCCTGTTTGCTGAGGCTGCCTGCAGCATGGCTTGCACCAGCCTGAGCCTTGCACTCTTTTCCTTAGATGAAAGAACTTGACAGCTCTTCGGTCCAACAGCTCATTCTCCCATGGCTTTAATGAAGCCTGTAATTGTCTTGGAGTAGAGTAGTTAATTTTGGACTGTAGAAGCAGCCAGTAATTGGATAGGAGAAGAAAGGGTCTTTATATTGCTTGCCAAATTGACTTCCCTTTCTCAGACACCCTATTTTCTCCCACAGCATCTCAAATGTGACTTTCTTCTACTTCTTCTCTCCTCGCTGCAGGCACACCCTCGTCCTCCCACAGAGGTCCACATGGCTCTCCCTCCCCCTGTCTCCCCGTAATGCTTTCCCCTGTTCCCTCTCCCAGGCGGTGCCTGATGCCGTCTCCCTCCCTGCCTGGTCTGCTGTCCTCCCAGCACAGCCCCAGCCCAGGGCATGCAGTGGCAGTGGGCTGCTGGTCGCACCATGCCCAGTGGCCCTGCCTGCAGAGCCAGGTTGGTCAAATGGGAGATGTCAGTCTGAGCAGATTTTCAAATTACCTTAATTTTTAAATCTGACTGAATTACACAGGCGCAGCTCCACAGCAGAGAAGGCTCATGCTGTTAAGCAAGCAACAGCCCAAGGAAGGCCAGGAGCCTTGCCAAGTGCAGAAAACAGTTTCAGCCCAGTGAAGCCACCTACCAAGGCTCTGTACAGCACTACACAGGTACTTTGAGTCAGGGAGGTGACCAAGTACTCTGCTGTCTCAGACCCTCAAACTGTGCAACTCCAAGACAGCAAAGAATGGAGCCAACTTTCTCTTATGAAATGTGTGACATCTTGAATGCAGTCTCAGAGAGAAGACGTGAAATATCAGGGCACATACGACTGCCTGTTGATATCGATGTGTTTATATGTGGAGCACACTCCCTCATGGGCTTTCCTTGCCTTGAGATGAATTTGATAAATGAAAGTTTTCACAGGAAAGACAAGTTTTGATTCACTTTGAAGCAGGTTATCAGAGCAGAAAAGGTAATTTCACATGCAGGACCAACTGTCAAGCTGTGCTTTACTCAACTCCGGGGTGGCAAAACGAAGCAGGTCTGCACCAAGTTCGTGGCAGCCTTGCATCTAAAGCCACCAGGAAAGCTGCTGGGGCAGCACCGAGGCATGGGGCAGGAGGCAGAGCTGAGCAGGGGGTCTGCTCTGCCTTCAGAGGCTGCAAGCACCTGCAGATTTCATGGTGTGTTGGAGGGTACTGGTCTTGTTAGTTGTTTTAGTCTGGGAAGTGCTGGTTTCTGCTCCTTTCCCATGGGACTAGTGTTGTATTTTGCTGAGCATGATGACATTCTAAGGGTTTCTGCAGATTTCTTTGTGAAATCAGGTCCTGGTAATCTCAGTGCTGAAACCCATTGTTGGTTGGTTTCCTCAGGCTCACTGAACTCATTAATAACCTTTGCAAATGCATTGAAAGGTTGCTGCTTGCCACAGGCCTGCAGAGACCTCCAACGTGTCTACCGGGCTTGTGCAGAATGCCTAATTTTTCTTTTTTCTTCTGGGCCTTCTGTATTGGAACCATGTAATGGAAACATCCCTGTGGGGTCCAAGCCCCCGACAAGCCAGTCGCATTACAGCTCCCACACGTTTGGAGCAAGTGGATCTGTGGGGTTTTTGAGATGAACGACGCTGGCTGAGCTGCCAGGTGCGGAGTTAATGCTGTTCAAGTCCCTGGGACTTCAAAGAAGGGAGACAAACCAGAAGCTGGGCAGAAAGAGGGAGTGGGGAAGGGGGCTTACGAGCTGTCTCACCTGGCAAGGCATTTTAGGGGCAGCGTCACACACAAGCCTGGCAGTACAAGGCAGCCAGGATTTTGCTGCTGTCCCACACAGAACTTGCACAAGTGACAGGGTGGCTGTTTCTAGGGTGTCCTGTTGGTGTCCCTGAGGTTCGTGGGGGTCCTGGGCTGGCACTCCTGGCCATGCACAGAGATGCCTCAGTTTGGAAGTGCCAGCGATCCTACAGACTGGGAACAGACCACACTTCTGGAAACAAGCCCTTTCCCCACCTGCCCTGTTCCATGTCAGTGGGTAAGGCAAACCCTCTGTCCATATGCTGCAACCATGAGCGTGCTCTTTGCACGCACAGCGGTGACACTGCAGTCTGGAGCTGCCCCATACCAGGCAGGGCTGGAGCAAACCCCTGGGCTCTGGTTTCACCAGCCACTGCAAGCAGGTTTTTTTGCAGTTCTCCATCTGAACAGCTACCTTGTTAATACTGCCAGGAAACAGAGGTGGGGGACTTACTCTGAGGGGCAGCAGAAGGTTGCCTCCAGTTTCAATTTGCGTCTGCTGAGGTGCTCCTGGGGCAGAGGTGCTCAGGGGGGCAAAGCCAGCCCCGTTAAGCCGGGCAGCAGGGGCTTCCCATGCTGAGCTGTGGCTCATGCTTAATCCCAGTTCAGTGCGATGCCCTGCACCTCCATCTGCCACAGACAGTGAACACCTCAGCTCTGCAGGCTTGCACAGCTCCTTGGGCAATGTTGAATGGGTGCTATGGGACATGAACTTTCCTTCTGTGTTTAATTTGCTGACAGATATGTTGTTACCTGTCAACAGGTCTTGTTTCAGAAAGTGAGTGACTAGCTTTGCCTCCTAGTGACAGTCACTTGTCATGAAGCAGTGTTGTTTGTGCAGCCTGTCGCGGCGCTCACATGCGCTCTCTCAGTGCTGCATAACACATGGCCTTTGGTGTCAGTATTGGAGTTGGATCCCCGGTTTCCAAGATAAATCTCATGTATGGGTATGTCAGTTTAACCTGATTTCTTCTCAACATAGCTGGTGCATAGCAAGTACTTTCCTGCCTCTGTCATGTCCTGTCAGCAACTGCATTGTGCTCAGCTCTGGAAAGCATAATCAGATTTGATCTGTGAATTTTTCATGGTCATTTTCCAAATAGCCCAAAGTGGAGTAATATGTCTTCTTCCAGTTCGTCCCACAAATGCGTTCTTTTGGCCACATTCGATTATGCGCCAATAGTTATCTTAGCAAGATATCGATGTCTCAGAGACACAGGGCTTGGATTCCTCACTAACAAAGGACACTTGTTTTTGCAGGGGTGTTTCAGTGTGGAGACAATCAATATCCAGCTCTTAACATTGAGGAACGGCTGGTTTCTGTTTGAGCCTCACTTTTTCCTGTGTGCTGTATTCTCATAGCTCCTGAGCAGACAGGAAAGTTTGGACTCCAGGAGTGGAATTTTTTGCTCTGAGGAGAAAAGTGGATTTCTAGAGACACACGACACTGGATCACAACATGCAAAGGGTAAAACATTGATTTCTGTTTTAAAAATGTGCTGTTAGAAATTGCTCTCCTAGCAACAAAGCACCTTTTCTCGCCAAGTGCTGAACCGTAAGAACACCATATTTGTGCTAATTCCATCTGTTTTAGTTCAAGACAAGAGTTACTAAATGAATCAACAGCAAGCAATGTGCCAGTTTCAGAGATCTAATAAAAAGTATAATATGATTGCCATATAACCTGTCATCTCTTTGAAAAACTGAATTATAGCATTTGTCCCAAAGCTTCTGGATTATGTGCAAGAAGCACGCAAAAGAGGGGAAACACTGGCATGAATTGTTAATAACTTTGTGCTGCTCACTGATACACTGTTGGACTTGATGCAGTTATAAACCTTCATTTTTAGGTATTTCCCCAAAGTCTATGCTAATGTAAACAGAACAAGCTGGATGGCTAGATGCACAGAACAAATGTTTTCCTCTGCTTTATAGAGTGTTTCTTTGGATCTCTGCTGGCCACATGGCTTTCCTCAGAGAGACTGGGCTAGAGTTTCTAAAGTCTACGGAAGTGAGAACTGCTGCAATTAGCTTCAGCCATGGGCAAGGGTGCATTGCCTACCTCAGTGGGAACCCAACGCAGCCAAGAGGGACTGGGTCTCACCAGAGGCAATTCACTTTTCTTCTGGAAACTCCTTCCATTGTCTCCCAATTTCCATTGCTAATTTCAGCTAACAACAAGCAGCTTCCTTTTCTTGCTCTGTGGTGACTCGTGACCCTTCTTAAACTGCAACACATATTGCTCTGAAGAGAAATGGGGATGGCACAGGAAATCATTTAGTAGTACAAATTTTAATACTGGCCTGGTACTGTCTAAAACTTTGGGTACATCTTTTAATTCCTCTCTCCAAATTTCCTGTCTGATGGATGGTTTCTGGCATACAAAGGCCTAATGAGGAATACACTGCAAAAAGTTCTGAAAAGTGCTAAAGCCTCGAGATGAACCCACTGAGGAAAGCAAGTGTCTCCTTCTAGGGCTGCTCTACTCAACTGCAGATTTTCCTCTTTGGGGTAAGCCCATGAGAGCAGAGACATATCTGTGGAGAAGGTCTTTGAATGTTAGTTTGGGGTACAACACAAAGCACCTATGGCTGCACCTCTCCCCCCAGCAAGCGAGGACCTTGCTGACTTTGGCACACTCCTTCTGGGTCTTGTCTTCTGCAAACCAGCTGGGTGGGACCGACAGGAATGCACCGCACACCCGAGCAACCCCCTGCCAGCAGCACGCAGCCAGGTAAGAGAGGCAGAAAGTCTCTGAGCACTGGCAGAGCTGGGGAAGAGAGCATATGCCTGCGGCATCTCCAGAGAAGGAGATGTCGCTGATGTTGTCAATTATCAGCTTATGTGTGTTATTGTTGCTTGTTTCCTTTTAAAAGATAGACTACAGGGTGATATTAAGAAGCAGCAGTAAACTATTATAAGCCTAATAAGCTCCTTTTGCAAGTGTCAGCCTGGTACAAGCAGGTTCAAATATTCCTCCTTCCCTCTTCCCTGTCATTTTTAATCTCATTCCAGGTGAAGCTCAGTTTAGTCTCATTGCTAGCTGAGCCTTCCATCATATGGGCACTAATGAATCCGAAAGAATATTTGCACAGAAATAACGCAAGCAGCTGGGTACAAAGAAATCAATTCATATGTTCTCCAAACAGTTAAACATATGCACCCTTCACAGACTCAAAGACTATACAAACACAATGCACAGTCTCTGCCCCAGATGCTATCAGATACTTCCAGCCACAGATTAACTTGCCTGAGCGAGGCTCCCATGGGGCTGGCTTGGGGGTGCCCTGCCATGGAGTGTGCAGGGACCCATCCCCTGCCTGGGTGCTCCCAGCCTGTGGCACCATGGTACAGACCCCTGTCACCTCCAGTAGGGCAGAGTCACCGCTCCTGTTGTCGACAACAGGTAGTCACTGCTGTGTGATGTGGGGACACGATTGCTTGAAAGTATTTCAGAAAGAGAGAGGAATAGGAATAACTTCAGAGACTGGTTTGAAAAGAAAATACTCATGAATCATGAGTATGTCATGACGCTCAAGACTCAGGCCCCTTTTGTCTGTGTACTAACACAAAATGGCAAGGCTCACTGGCAGAGGGTCTACAGCAAGCGACCTTAATGACAAAAGCATCAGCACCATCCCGTCTCTGTACATGAATCTGCTACAGATATGTACGCTCCTTTCACAGTCAAAGATCAAACCATTTTGTGTAAGTATAGCTGCACAGTCAAGTACTAGCACAGGAATGATCTACGCAATCGAGCACTGAACTTCTGAGCTTGCTCAGTGAGACCTGACTGCACAGTATTCACCCAGTTTTATACCAGTACGATTACACTGATTTCCACAAGGTGTAAAACCACATTTTGGTCCTGCTCTGATAACCGAAAGCTCTTCTGTAGCTACCTGAAATGCAACAGACTGCAACCGTTTTCACTTTCTTACATTCCAAGTAGCTTGAGAAAGTTTTGTCAGTAGAGTTGGTCCAAAATACCTTAATTCTTTCTGCTGCAGCTTATTACACAAACAAAGTATTAAGTAGAACATACGATAGGAATAGAGATAAAATGGGTTAAAGGAATCTAACCTAAATTTATTCACTATCTAAACTGCTCGGTTTAGGTTCATCTCAATGCAAGGAAGTAGAGACGGGCCACAGCTCACTTCCAGCAACAGCAGCTTGTCGTGACATACACCCAGGAGAGCATTGCTCAGCTGTGAGTGTGTAACAGGCACAGTGCACAGCACCACACAGGTGGGATGCAGAGTGCTTCCAATAAAAATTCCAGCTCTACGATCCAGAAAATGACTCTTCCGGATGTCAGAAGGGCCTCAAGGCTAGATCCAAAAGGGATTTAGGCAGTCACACATAGGCTAAAATGTAACAGAGGATCATGTGTGTCTATTAAGGAGTATTTAATTTTTGTAAGTAATGGCACCTCTTCTGAGTACTGGCATGCACTACTGACCTGACAACTGCCTTCTTCCTCCAGCACTGCTCAGATTTTAGGCCCCTGAAATAAATTTATTTCCCAAAGCTATTTCCTACTTTTTCTCAGAGCTATCCTAAGTATTTTATAAAGCTGTTTCTAAGGAATGACCTTTTCCTGTATTATTCCTGCTTTGTAACATCACACACTGATTAATACCAGCCTCCACAAACTCCCCCTTTCTAAGCCACTTTATAGTCTACATGCAAAACTCCATACCAGCTGAGTTAATAGAGTGTATGTTTTTTCTCTCATGAGGCACTTCCCAGTAGGTTATAGGCAAGTATTTGTACTTCACAGTGTGAAGGCTTCATAAGCATCCTTTTAATTTCACACTGGTACTCAGCAAAGAACATCCAAGACTGCTCATTTTGGTCTGTGTGGCACTGCAGGCATAAATTTCTCATTTACTCCCATCTGTTTTCAAAATTGTTTTTTCTGGAAAAGTGATAGGGGCTTTAATGAAGCCTGCAAAAGGTCAAAAAACAGCCTCTCTAATCGAATGCACTCTTGGGAATTCATCTGGAAATAACGCTCCTCGGTTTTTGTCTCCCTGTCTGGCTGCCAGTATTGAACCACAGAATTACAGCAGCCCACTAAAATAAGCTGTCTTGTGTGTCAGGTCCAGCGACAGTCATCTCTAAATCTTTCCATTTGCTGATACTACAAGAATAACGGAGGGGAAGCATGCAGCTGGCATGGAGGGTAAAGTTGTGCTGAAGGTGGCTTAGCTGGATATGCGAAATGCCTTCCTTTTGGTAGTAAGCCCCCACAATCCATATGCAAAGGAGCACAGAGTGAAAGGAAAGGGCAAATGACAGTTGTTTCAGAAGAGAGCCATGCAATTCGCTTCCCTGTCTAGGGCACGAAGGGTACAGCTTTCTCTTGAAGTGTCCCTGTTGGCCTCAGCTTGCAAAATCTCAGAGACCGAGGGAGACAAACATGTGGGGCCCCAAAACCTAAGGCTGTGGATGACAAGCAGTGTACAGCAACCACCAACTCCGTTGCTGGTGGCACTTGGCTAGGCAGGAGCAGAGGCACAACTGTGGTCTAAAGGGAGGGGACACACGCAGTGCCATGACTGACTGAGACCGGTCTTACCCTGCCAGCTCGCAGAATTGGTTCAGAGGGGGGTGCCAAGTCTGCCAAGAGGCTGTGTAAACAGTAATTAGCATCTCCCCCAGTAGCTTAGCTTACAGCGAACGGAAGATGGCCAAATCCCACACAATCTCCTGTAAACCATCCCTTTGACATCTTTGGTGCTCCTCCAGTCAGCAACAGCTACCGAATGGTCTTCTCATAACTCTAAACTCAGTGATGAGCTGAGATCCAGGTGTGATGATTTTTTGTCACCTGCTAACAGGTCCCTTGAGACATCAAGTCACCCACAGGCACAGCCATGGAGATGCCGACCACTTTAAATTTCATGCTGGAAGACCAGGAAAGAAATGCCATCACATTAGATCATTTTAGGACGGTGCCAAGCTTTTTATTAAATTTAAAATCTTGCGTCTGAATGAATGAACAGGCATCTTCAGATACCAAAATGGATTGCATAGAAGTATTTGAGACTTTCCATGTTCTAGAGAAAATTTATTTTTAACAAGTGAGATTGGCCTGATGTTCTTTCCTTTAGTCAGTTTGCTCTCATTTTTAAAAAGCCTCTTGAGAATTTTGCTCATGTAGAAAAACAGGGAAGGATTAATCCTAAAGGAGTGCCACATCCATAAAAGTCTAAGACATAAATGAAGCTTTTGTTAGTTGTAGGAATATAGGGATTTATACTTCTAAAGGCTGTTTTCTTGTAATATAAACTTAATTAGAGACTTCAACATGGTCTTCACAGCCTTATCTCTGTTGCTGTAATGACTCAGTTCTATGGGGTTTTATACCCGGTCACTCCTAGCAGCATGGGAACGGTTTGCCATTAAGAGTGGTAAAATGGCAGTGATCTTTATTCATGTCTTCTGAAATAGCCATCACAGGCAATCGGACAGGCAGAGTAGGAACCACCTCAGGAAAAAACGGAATTCATTTCTACAGTGAGATTAAGGCTGTGGTGTCTCTCCTGCATGGCAGAGCTCTTGCCCTGCCCTAGGACACAGATCGCCAAAAATCTGCTGCTCCCAGGATTTCCCATTTGAGACTATCTCACCCTACCAGAGAGGCACAGGCTGACAGCTCAATGCAGAAACGCTGTTCCTCCAGAGCATGATGCAGCATGCAAGAGGTACTCAGACAGGTATCACATCACATGCAAGAAATCATGCTATTTGCAGCACTTGCTTTTGATGAATTAATTCCTAGCTCCCACAGCCAATGTGTGCTGGGTCTGTCACCTATGGAGGGATGGAGCAGGAGGTATGGGAAGGTGACAGCTGTAAGGATCTTCTCTTGCCATTCTTACTCCTTCCCTTTTTCTCTCTTGTGACAGGCATGATAAGGCCTTCTGGCTCCAGACGTGCCCCTCCTTCTTGGAGCAGCCACTTCCAATTTTCCTGCACCGCTGGGAAGCCCAGCATGAGCTTTGGCATGACTAGTTCAGCCAGTGAAAATGCTGGCTGAGCTGATTTGCTCCAGCTCTGCAGCTGTCCTGTCTGAGAAGATCAATGGGATATGCAAAAAGTCCACTTTTCTTCATTGCTCTTGAAATGGCACCCAGAGGTACCTAGAGCAAACATAGACGTATGGACATGCCTTTGAAGAGTTTCTACACAAATACAAGCAGTCTTGAGTGGCAGAAGCTTTTTCTTTTGACCAAAGAACAGATGCAACATGATTTGTTTGCTCCTGAGCAGGCCCAGATGGGAAATGTTGTCCTTTTCAATAAAATCCAGCTGTAGGTTTTACAAAATAGTCAATAGCTCTGGGTCTTCTAGAGACATGTGTCCTTGGTACAGCTGCAGGATCTACAGCTGCTCTCTTAAAGTTAACCATAGGAACACAGGACTGGTTCAGCACTGGGAGACCAGGCCTGACAGATGTTCATCACATCTGCTTTTCAGAGCTTCCAGTGGACAAGAGCCCACCACCTCTCCATTACTGAAGGCAGTATTTCCTCATCCCGGCAGTCGCAATTCTCCCTCACATTGATCCAAAACCTCCTTTGCTGCAAATTAGGCAGATTTCTTCTTGTCCTCCACTTTAAGCTATGTAGGGAAACTGGTAAAGAGAAACAAAAAGTGCTACAAGGCAGAAGTGAAAGGCACAGATATAAAGAGGAAAACAGTCAGCCAGACAGGAATGTTACAGAGAAAGGTCAAATAGCTATACACAATAAAAAATAAAATGAATCAACTATGTAATTTTGGTACCGCCTCTCAGTTTTATTAACATCATTTTAGATTTAGTGTCTGCTGTCACCTGTCTTGCCAGTAAATTTTACAGTTCTCTCTATGCCCAGGTCCAAACTGTAAATAGAGAAAGTTATGGAGCAGATCTTTGGAGTTCCTTGCTGGACATATCTGCTGGGATGGACAACATGACACACAGACGCTACCCCTTGCACATGGTTATACAACTGGTTGTGCACAGTGGTTCTGCAGAGACTATTTCACTTCATTTTGCAAAAGAAAATCAGGGTGGAGACTGCAAAAAAACTCAGGTCAAGGTAATCTTGCTTGCTTCGCCTTTATTCTCCAGGTGAATTATTCCTTCAGAGGAAGAAACTAGATTGGTCTGAGGCTGTCGGTTCTTGACAAGATCATGCTGATGTTTTTTTATCCCCTCATTCTTTTTCAATTCTTATTAATTGTTTTGTTAACAGCCATGATGCCACGGATATCATGCTGATGTCTGAGTCATTAAAAGAGCATATGACTGTCTGCTTCCCACTGCTCTCTTTTGATGAAGGGGTCGGGGTCCTCTGGGGCTAAGACAACAGATGCTAGCAAAACACCTGCCAAAAGAGCAGGAGGGGATGGAATGATGCCTGTGGTGCTATCCAGCACCAGAAAGTTAATAAAACCCAAAGCCTGACTGTTTCATCACTTCAACAGAAAGCCACAACTTAAATGGAGATCAGAGAGTATCGTAACGCATGCTTGTGTGGCATCCCAGGCTTACTGCAAGTGTCCTTCCAAACCAGAGACTTCTCTCCAGAAGGATGCTGGTTTCGGCAGTGTCTCTGAGTAAACACAATTTTCGGGGCCACAGATGACATGTGCTCTGAGTCACCACAGAAGCCGTTGTGCTGTACATCCTGATCTGCGGAGAGGGCTCGGCATGCTCGTGCCCCCCCCGTGCCGAGATGGACGGTGAGGAGGGGCAGGGCTGGGGCTGGCCCTCTGCAGTGCCTGGAGGAGCTGGCAGGGCAATGGAGGGAGGACTCCTGCAGCAGGAGCTGCTGAATACACGTGAATGGGGCTATGAGAGCATGTGTTGCTGCCCAGGTCCTGCCTGCCCCTTTCTCTTGGAGCAAGCAGAGCAGAAAGGGTAGATACTGGGTTTGCAGATGTCCCTTCGCAGGAGCCCTTGGGGACAGCCCAGACTGGAGGGGACTGCTGTCCCACTCAAGCCAGCAAAAGATGTGAGTAATCCATAACACTTTTCTTACGCCATGTGACAAAAAGCTGCCTTGGTCCTCACATTTTCCCTGCTTTTGTGCTCTTCTTAAACTCGGCGAGCTCCCTGCCATGAGTGGTTTGGACTCCCATAGGCTTATACGCGGAATATTCTCTCTGACACTTGCAGTTTGCTGAGCCTGAACAGCAGCGTGGAGTTAAATGGCTGTCTTTCAGGCTGCCAGCACCTTGGCAAAGTTTTCAGAGGATAAAGAACAGAAACTTATAATTACTGAAATCCAGACTTCTCAAAATGACTCAGAGGCAACTGCCCTCATGGGTGTGGAGAGAATGGGAAGGGGACCTAGAAAAAATAAAAACAAAACTAAACAAAAAAGATGTCTCTAGGGGAAGCGTCAATGTCTGCTACTGCAGGCTTCTGGAGACTTGTCTCTGCAGAGTTCTCCACGATTTGCTCCAGATTTATACATCCTCCAATGTAAATGCAACTGACTCAATGTCTTTCTGAGAGGAATGCTAAAATGAGGCAAATTTCCAAAATAAAATTGCTAATGTTTCAAACAGTAATTTTACTAATGATCACTCCTAATTATTTAATCGTGAAGAAGCGGTAGGTCCAATTGATACTCAGAGATTTTTAAAATCATTGCCCTGGAACTGTTGCAATACCCTTTCCCTCAAATGTTGACACCAGTGTACACACTTTCCTGTATAACTGTAGTGGAATATTCCTAGAAGGTGCTACCTCTGTATCATTTGGGTAACAATGTCTTAAACACGTAAGTACCTTCTTCCTGAAACAGTTTGCTGAACAAGCAGATTCTGGGCCTAGTTCTTCTCTTACTTACATCAGTAGCTGTCCTATTAGCTTTAATAAATTCAAACTGGCACAGTTCTGCCCTCTGTAAACTAAACGAAACTCTTGTTTTCAGAAAGTAGACTTGCAAGGAAAGAGAAATCCAGGCCTGCAGTACTGGCAGTTCTAGGAAGTTCAAGAAAGCTGCCCAAAAGTCCTATCCGAATATGTGTGTGCCTTATTAGCCCCATAGGCATGTTTGAAGCACGTTAATATTTAAAGAAAACTAGGAAACTGGGAAAGCAGGTTTTAACGTGAAACTTAGAAAGTCCTTCAAGGCAATATTTAACAATGAAGAATGTTCAACAGTTTGTTTCATAGGTCATGACGTCATGAGACTTGTGCAGTTACCAAAAAGTTGTTTCATGTTTGTGGGTAAACTGGAGTGATATAAAGTAACACTGTAAAAACCTGGGTGAGGTTCTCAAAAATACTTGGACTGAGTGTAATAGAGTTCCTTCCTGTATTGAATTGCATCTAGATGCAAGATGAGTCAGAGCCAGACAAGGCTTTTGAAAACCCCTTCAATTTCAGTACTCGCATGTAGGAAAATAATACACTTTCTTGCCTTCAGACTATAAAATTATGTATTTCAATCAAGATGATTGAAAACAAGTCTAGTTAGGCTGATGATAAAGGCTGACTTGCACCTCGTACCACAAAAAAAAGATGGCATCTGCATGGAAAAGACCGTCAAACAGATGATAATTACCCAACATTTTACTCCAAATGTTTAGCACAATTTCTGAAACATAGCTTGGTCCCAGACATACTGCAAGGCCACAGTGGGTTCGTACCTGTGCTACTTCAACTTCTGCTTGCAGCACTTGAAAGGACTAGAAAGACAAGTCTGTATTCTTCATGAAGGCTTTTATTACAAGGTTGTTCAAGGTGCATTGCTGAAAGCCTGTAGATGAGAGGGAGCATGTGAGGTTGATAAAAGAGACTGAAAAAAAAATTATGTAAGGACTGGGCCGTACTCAAAAAGAACAAAAAAATCTGAAACAGAACATTTTCCCCTCTTCTAAATGAAGTCCTCCAGGTTTCCACCTAGTTTGCATGCTGCAAATCAAGATAATTCATGGGTAGGTGCGTAATGGTGCCAATGAACCCTGATTTGCTTTAAATATCAGAGATTGATCCTTGGAGCTTCTGGGCTCTGACCTCTAGTAAGGTAAAGGCTATGCTGAAGTCTTTCCTTATTGGTGGCACTAATAGGCTCAGCAGCTTTTGAACAGCCGTATCTTTCCCTGAAACATGGAGCATCTTAGGAACTTAATATCTGTGTCTCTGTCAAATCTGAGGAAAACTGGCTTCATTAGGGATACATATGCAAAGGTATACATATGGAAACCTATACACTATGATTACAGAAACCTCAGTTCTTTGTGAACAGAGGTTAAAGGTGTGGCAAATTAAGCTCAGACTAGAGTTGAGTGAAGAATTTGTCAAAGATTTTGGTCAATCTTAAATCTACTATGATTTTATTATGTTTGCAAATACTGAAGTCACTGATTGGGGAGGTGCTTTTATTTTAAACAACATTTGCTGCAAGGCAGTGGTGAAAAAGCATGCAAATACAATATTGTCAACAAGTACTGTGCAGAAGCTGCTCCTGTAGGCATTCAGATGAGACTGAAAAGACATCTAATACCATATGACTTTGTCTAGCTAATCTTGTAGCTCGAATATTGGATCTCAGATATGTGAACAAATAGTTGTGGTGAACAACTTGTTAGCCAGTCACAGACAGATGTTTACTTGTGGAAAATATTCAGCTAATAGTAAGTATTTCTGAAGAAGTCATAATCTGTTTACAGGCAATTTCTGGCATGAAGGGACGATATTCATCAATTAAAATGTTTAGTCTGAATTGGTTTCCAACTGTAATTGAAACTAAAAGAACTAGCTAATCTGGGTTGTAGCACTTTTCTTTTAAAAAGCTCCAACACATATGCCTCTTCTTGATGTATCGGTGACTCTGCATGAGTCTATTCAACTCCATCTTTTCTCAAAGGTGTGGTAAGCATGCTGCTTTTCTTGACCTTCTGAGCTAGCTGACAACTTCTTGGTGAAGTCTCTCTTAAAACTTAAGAAAGAAGGAAATTAGTAAGAGCAGAAAATTGTAGTACGTCCCAATATTGCTAATGATGTCACACAGGTCTGCAAAACCGTGGCAACTCACAGCTGGTTGCAAAGTGGGTGCTCAGGATAAGAATGAGTGTCCTTGCCTTGTGCCTTTCCGTGGAAGCTTTGCTCTGACAGTCGCTGCCAGTCTTTCCCCAGGACTGTGAACCTAGGATCCCATCAGCACACACAGCATGCCTCCCTGGATCTCTGGGCTCACTCGAACTCTCAGCCCACCACAGGGTGTTTTTCACCAGGAAAGTCCAAATGCACTTCCCAGGCAGGGATGTCCCTATGGACAAATGCCAGACTGGGGCAAAACCAATGGGTGCCCATTCCTTCCTGCCCTTGTTTTCATGCAAGAGAAACCCGGGTCGGTTGCGAAATAAAGTGTGAATTCTCAAGATAGTTCAGGCCACTGCTGCTCAGTTCCCTGCCTGTAAAACGGAGCGACCAAAGATTCATATAGGCTGGTTCTGGCCGCCAAATGAGTAGTGCTGATGAACTAACTCTTGTGGCTGCTCACCCTTGTGATTTTCCAGGCATTTGAGAACAGCTGGATCTGTCTATAAGGGAAATGCGACACACTGTCTCTTAGTTTTATTGTTGTTTTTGGCAGCGTGAAAATACCTTCAGCGTGTTCCATTACCCAATACCAGAAGACACTTAGCCTTCTCATAGAGAATATGGTTTCAGCTTGTATCTTACAGTGTAATAAGCAAGACAGATTTGAAAAATATTACATTTAATGGCAGTTTAACTGTATATACAGTCTTTGGAAAGCATCAACAGCTAAAGAGAAAACCAATATTGGTACTCAAATGTCTCTAAAACCACAGAGCCTGTTGCTGGAGCCAAGAAATAAAGCCAGTATTCCTACTCTATGAGGATTAAAACAAGAGTCATTTGGGAGCCAGCGGTGTTGACTGGGCTGCACAAACTGTTGGAATGATAGGGTGTGTTGGAACAGTCACAGGCAAGCTAATATCTCATAAAGCAAAAAATAGTTGTTGCTTTTTGGATAAACTTGTTACTGAAATGCTGGAAATGTCTTTGTCTTTTGTTTTGGAAAGCCAGATGCAGTAAATTTGGTAGGTTTGCTGGGTGCAGATCTCAGAGTAAAGATTTTCCCTTTTGCCAACTTTATTCAGGTTTTCTACTATGCTAATGATGACAAATATCAGAGATCTCAGGTGACTAGAAGAATGCAACTAACCTTCCACAAATGTCTCCCTCAACTCCACAGTGGAAAATGAATGGAAGAAACAGAAAGAGCAGTCACTACTTCAGTGCAGTGTCCAATGTCATTTCTTTGAGACACTGTTCCATGACAGTGAGGGAATGCTGGCCTTCAGCTTCATTAAAAAATGATCCAGACCAACACAGCCTAGTAAAACAGTCTTGCAGGCTCAAAAACCTGGAGGCAAGGAAGAAATCCCAAAACACTCCAGATATTTCTGAAATCCCATGATTTCCTAAACTAACCTGACTTACGATTTCTGGGCACTGGGGTTTGGCTGTGCAGCAGGCTCAGACAAGCCACAACAATGGCATACAAAGGAGAGGAATCAGTGGAAGAAAGCGACTCAGTTCCCTCACTGGAGTAGCAGCGGTGCTGGCTCGCTGGTAACAGAAAGTAGACAACACACTGAGCCTCTGCTGGTAAATGGTGTTGACTTATGTCAGTGGAAAGAGTGGTCCCGAGCTCAGTGAGCACTTCTGGTGAAGACAAAAGACAAAAGATTTCCAGGCAGAATTAGTAAATGATGGAAAGTCCAAGAGGAAATTCCTGTGGGAGTGCTGTCAGCATTACCGGACAGATGCTGGTTGTGGTCCCGGACATGAGACCGAACAGCCTGGACACAAATGCCCTTTAGCCAAATATCATCCAAGAGGTGATGCGCTGCACCCCCAGAGAGCCCTGGTGGCTGTCTATGCAGGGCTTTGGCTCCATCGGTGCCCCAGTCAAAAACCTCCACAGCTACTGGCTTGTGTAGCCACCAAAACACTGTCATGACCCAGAACTGGACAGTGGTCCAGCGGATTTGGAGGCAGGCTGTCAGGGGCTAGAAGAGTGTGAGTGAAACATCAGCACTTGGAAACCTGATCAACATTTCTCAGCTTGTTGACAGGTCTCTGAGAAAAACACAAATTTCTGAGGTTTGATATGTTCTAAATGATATAAAATAATTGTGAGATTGGAGAGCCAGGCCAAAACCATAGCTGCACAACACTCTTTTCCAGACGGTTGGAAGTGTGTGCACATGCATGCTAGACTTTCATCCCCTTCACAGCCCCAACATCTGCTCTCTCCTCCGGCTCAGCAGGAGAGGAGAAGCGGGGCTGAACTCAGCTCAGGTACAGCCTGTCCCTTGAAGGTATCTGCAGACTGTGCATGCCAGGGACAGCGCTGCAAACCCTGTGCTCCCAGTGCACTTTCCCATCTGGCACCGAGCTTCCTCATTAGTTTGAGCAACAGGGGCTGTGCTGCCAAAAGGAGATAGTTTAATTACTGTTTTCCTCCCTCCTCCATTATGAAGTGGCTGTAAAAATGCTCACTGCTGAACCTGAGCCATCCCAAGGAACTGAGTGAGAGAAATATATAACAGGGCTATTTATTTAGGCATCAGACTCACAGGCTTTCTTCGTAGCTGTCTGTACAGCTCTGAAGCCACCAAGTATTTCCATAGCAAATAATATGATTTATTAGGACTGTCTCAGGTCCATATGCACAAACTCTCAACCATCTCCGCGGATGGATGGCGCAAAACAGAATCATATACCAGAGGAGCTGGTTCAACTCAAGGGACATCAACATGAGGCCACCCCAGACTGGAAGGCACTCAGACCAGACTTTCTGGACTCCTCCATTCTTGAACATAACAGCTTGCATGAAATCGTCAAGGGTGGGACAAGATGGGATTAGTTTATTGGAAACAAGGAAGTCAGCTTGCGTGTACTTGCTCAGAGCGCTAGCTTGATCATAGCATCTCAGGAAATTTTTCCTCTCAGTAAAAAGCCAGTTTAGCTGTTTCAGGATTGTAATTCCCTTGTGCTATCTGCCAGCACACAATATATGGAACATGCTGGTAGCCATTAGCCTGGTGAGCCCCACAGCAAGGAAGTGGGTGTGATTAATGGACAAACAAAGTGGCAGATGGGAATAGACAGCATGAGATGCTCAGACCACCAAGAAAGCTCGTTATCCAGATAAAAAAATTCTCAAGCATGAACACAATGAAAGCAAGACTTGGGTCTACTTATTGAGCTTACTTTGGGAGACCTCGTAAACAAAATTAAAGGAAAGCAGTTTTCTATCTCCTATATGGGGTGAGTGAGGCAGCGAAGTGAATTGTGAATTGGGGAATTGAGGAAGTGAATTGACATTTGCAGAAATGCTTGAAACACCTTGAAAGACCAGATAGAAGCACTGGACTACTGTGACTTGAAACAGAATTCAGAGATGCAATATCAGACTATTCTAAAATACTCTGTTTTTTTAAACCTGAAGCAAGAAACAGAGAGGGATCAAGAGTTCAGAAATCATCCTTATAGTCTGGCTGTCATCTCCGTGCATATTTTGAGGTATTAAAGCAGGATCATATATGGGAGTGGGATTCCAGCCTCCAGGGTGAAAGAAAACAAATCTAGCCCCATAGAAAGGTTTCCAAATGGCAAGAGGACGAATCCCAGTGATGATGGCCATATTGTGCACAAGGCCACAGACTCAACCTGGAGCAACCCAGGAAGCAGGACAGAAACACACCAGACTAACAGAGCCTGAGGGGGAAAGACTGTGTTCCTGGAGATCGAGGAAGAGCAAACTCAGTGCCCTTCCTTTAGAGGAAGAGGTAAGAGAGACTGGGAATTACGAACTAACCAACATAATTTTAGTTAATCAGAGAAATATCAAATAAGCTATCAAATGATTTATTTTTGGTCTTCTCAAAGGTGAAAAGGAGATGAAGAGCAATTAACACAGATATCTTCATGACAAATCATTTCAAACCACTCCTTATACTTTCAAGGACAGAGCAACAGGTCTTGAGAATCAGGTGAGGCAGAGATGCAATACATCCTGACTTCATAAGGCTTTCTCCCGGTATTTTGCAAGATTTCTTTATAAGACAGCTTGTGAAACAGGAACCAAGTGGGTACAAAACTGGGTGCAAAGCCATATAGAAAGAGTAGCTCTCAGTGGTGCAGCATGGCATTGGAAGTCGGGTACTGAATAGACCTCTCCTGGGGACAGCAGTATTCACTGTTTTCCTCAATGACTAGAGAGATGAAAGAAAGAGCATGCTTATTAAACTCAGATCTGCAGTCAAGTTTCAAAAATGCTGGAAGACAGGGTGAGAGTTCAAAATGGTCTTGACACGTTGGAGCAGAGGTCTGAAATGATGGAAAAGGAGAACAATTAGGGAAGCAAAATGTAAAATGCCATGCTTGGATAGAAAAGATCGACTGATTCAGTACAAGATCAGATAAGCTGGCAAGACTGTAGGCATGTAGAAGTTTACACATGATGTCAGGCTGCCTGAATCAACAGTGTCAGACTGCTGCAGATAAAAGCAGGTGTTTCACTGGGATGTGTAGGCAGAATTGTGGCAAGGCATGCAAAATTAGGCAAGGTTGATTGAAAGGCAGGAGCCTTGCCAGAAGACTGAAAGGAGATGCTCTAGCAGTATTCAGATATGTAAAACTGCATAGAGGAAGATAATTAACTCTTTTCTGTGCCCCCTTTAAATAAGATACAGAGTATTGGATGAAACTGAAGGACAAGAGGTTTGGGTTTAGTGAGATGTTAGGAAATGTTTTCTCAAAGCAAGGCCAGTATCCACTGAAACGGATTCCCTAGGAGGGCTGTGAAATCTCCAGCCCCATGAGAGGCCAGAAGTAGATGGAGTTGATGCTGCCCTGAGCAAAGGAAATGGATACATGGTTTTATGGAAATGCTTTTTCAGCTTTGTTTTATGTTCTTCTGGGGCCAATAAAACAATGACCTAAAACAGTGGCAAAATCAGCTATCTAAGCTGAAGTGCGCTGAATACGGTGTGAGGTAGCCGCGGGCTCAGGATTGTGAAACTTGTGAAATGGAAGACAGCAGCGACAGCGTGAAGGCAAAGAGCCCACAAGCCTGGGAAGCTGGGGCTCAGGACAGCGCTGGTAGGACTCAGGGGCTTGGGGGCGGTGGTGCAACCCTTCACGCTGGCCCAGCAGGCACCCTCTGCCCACCTCCCGCTTGGCCCCAGAGACAGTCTGGGGGTCCCAGACTCGCCGGCCAGCCTGCACCTGGGATGCCTGGATGAAACCCAGCCCCGTTCGGCAGGGAGGTGGCTGTGGTGTGCGGGTCGGCGGAGGCTTGGGGCTGCAGAGGACAGCAGGGAGCAGGGCACGCCCATCCCTCACGCTGCCGGCAGATCTCTTAACATTTGCTTCGATAATTTGGGTTGTATAAGGTTGTCTAAGCTGTTCCACTCCAGAGAGGTTATCTTTGGTGACCTATAGCTGTCTAAACTTATATCAGGGAGAAAAACTTCACAGTCCTGCAGTCAGACAAGAGCAAATTCTCAGTGACCCTTTCTGAATATTGAAGGAATAAGGACAAAGAGTACTTTTTTTTACTATGCAAGTTAACAGTCTGCTTTGAATATGTGTGTGGGTCTGCAAGGTAAGCAATAGTTTTGAAATCTGTCAAGAAGACAGGAAATAATAGAGATCCTTGAAAGTCTACCGGTAAATGATATTTAGTAGTCAGGCTATGGTGCATGTGGTCACTTAGGATTTTAATAGCATTAAGCTAGAAAAAAAAATTCATAGAATCATAGAATCATAGAAAGTTTTGGGTCGGAAGGGACCCCTAGAGGTCATCTAGTCCAACCCCCCCGCAGTGAGCAGGGACACCGCTAACTAGATCAGGTTGCTCAGAG
>Ga0065711_1030396_pt1 | contig 32645 bp, 36 predicted proteins | sample Hoacrofraction12_FD_59098 | JGI IMG/M metagenome (GOLD analysis project Ga0065711, IMG submission 59098) | Hoatzin crop microbial communities from Cojedes, Venezuela - Epithelial fraction 12 v2 (version 2) | ecosystem: Host-associated > Birds > Digestive system > Esophagus > Crop | place...
GCGTGCGGCAGCGCCGGCCGCCTCCGTAGCCTCGGCTGGCAGCCGCTCTGCCGGGCGCTGGCATGGCCAACGAACCGAACCCTCTGTCCCCCCGTATCTGCACCAGAGCTCACGCCACAGGAATCTCTCTGCCGTGGAGAGGACCGGTCTGGTTTCTGAGGGCTTGCCCTGCCTTCTCCTGGGCTGCAAGCCCCGAACACCAGGCTGCACGGCCTCGGCACAGCGTGGCTGGGTTTTCCTGCCCGGCTGCGAGCTGAGGAGCCGTGGCACTGCGGCCCCGGGCTGCGAGGGGGAAGCCCTGCGATGAGCGGGTAGGACCGGAGGCAGCCCCAGTGAGAAGGTGGGGGGACTGTGCTGGTGACACAGGACATCTCCCACCGGCGCGCACTGCAGCGGGGCGGGAATCACCCCCTGGACACCTCCTGTGACGGGGTGCTCGCGGGCCCGCGGCGCTCCCTGCCCTCCTGCTGTCTGGTTTCTCTGCCAAGCATACGGGCTGCCAGCGCGAGCCCTGCTCCCGAGCCCTGCTCCCGAGCCCTGCTGCTGTCCCGTGCTGTTCCTGTTTGGCTGCTCTGTCCCACAGCTGCTTTCCCATCTGCGGTGCAGGAAGTCACGCTATTTCTTCTGCAGTTTCTTGCTGTTCACAAGATTGATATCCCCCCCCCAAGACAGAGCCACCCCAGGGGAACGAGTCCTTTACAGTAAAACAACTCTTAACTCTTCGGATCAATCCAGTTTTGAGCCTAAACCCACCGACAGTGGTCCATTGACACGTGCCTGCCCCCGCCGCAGCTCTGCCCGCGAGCCCTGCAGAACATGCCGCGCAGCTGCCCGAGCGCTGGCGAGTGGGTCCCGCAACAGCGTGTGTGGGCTGAGGGCACACCTTGCCAGCCTCCCTGGAAAGAACACAACCCACTGAGCTCTGCATAAGCCTTCGCAAAGAGTTTTCCTGTGCCGAGTCAAACCCCTAAGATCACCTGAACAGCCCAGCTGGGGCGAGCCGTTGGCGTGGGACGGCAGGCTGCGGTGCCGGCCCCCCGGGAGGTGCCCACCACGGCTCCCTGCCCTCCGTCCTGGGCAGGGATGCTCCCTGCAGCCCTGGGCACCTGCCAGCGAGGAGCACGTTTGGGACCTTTGCGGAGGAGGAGAAGAAGAACAGAGCGGATATGGAGGTTTCTCCCTCTAGCTCTCTGCTACATCAAGGCTTTTAACTTCACAGATTCACTGGGCAGCTCCTGCTGCTGCTTTTTGTGAAGTATCCTTTCTGACCTTCAGGCTATTCATGATTTTATGCATCTCGCATATTCCCAAGCTGAATATTTTTTCTCCTGAAACAGAAGTTATTTTATTCTCTTCATCATGCTCCTGTATGCTTTTCCTGATTTTACTATATTCTTTTTGAGTTACCCGAAATAGATGAAATTCAAGGCCAGGTTAGATGGGGCTCTGAGCAACCTGGTCTAGTTGAAGGTGTCCCTGCTCACTGCAGGGGGCTTGGGCTAGGTGACCTCTAAAGGTCCCTTCCAACCCCCAAAGCATTCTGTGATTGCATGATAAATGTTCAGGATTGGAGTTCACCAGAACTCCCCTGATGGCACAGCTGAGTTTCACTCTCTTGTTCCAAGTTCCTTTCTTAATAATTCCTAATAATACTCTAAATTAACGTTTTTTTTAAATTGCTTCTGAGCATGGAGTTGGAGCTGTCAGAGCCATCTACAACTATTCCAAAATGTCTCTCCAGTGACAAAAGTTAATTCAGGGCCCAAGGCTGGGTGTGTATCATTAGGGATTATTTCTCCCTCTGTCTGTGTATTGGCGTTTTGGCTACCGTTTTAGTGCCCTCTTGCTGGGTGTTTTGGGTTTCAAAGGTTGGTTTTGCTGGTTTACATTTTCCGAGATCGCTGCAGAGATCCCTTTTAGAGACTGATAGTATTGTCGTGGCACAGTTCATGTTTACCTTGCTGGAGCTTGCATTTCATTTTCTGTTTGCTATAGAAGGATACTTCTGTGTCTAATGGCCTCCCTTACTCTGTTGCTTAAATGTTTCTGGTTAACCAACACATTCTGAATCGTAGACTCGGAGAATGGTCTGGGTTGGAAGGGACCTTACAGACCATCCAGTTCCACCCCCCTGCCATGGGTCCCTCCCTTCCACCAGCCCAGGGTGCTCCCAGCCGTGTCTGCAGACCTGGCTGGTCGGCCGGGGACGCCTGCCCACCCCAGGCTGCGCGAGGGGAGATGCCCTGGGGCACGGCCGGACTCTGCTCGCCTTGCGCAGCCCTCCCAGGGACCACGCGGCAGAGCTGCCATTCCGGCAGCGCGCGCGCTGCTTTTTTTTCTCATGGCTCCGGTGCTAATTGCAGGCAGCCAGTATGGTCTGAGGGGGTGCCTCTGGCTTCTCCCTCCCCGGGACCCTCCCAGGCACTTACTCTTCCTCGTGCTGCCGCGTCCGCGCCGCAGCGATGCCTGTCCCGAGGCCGCTGCGGCCGTGCTCCTCCCGAGCGAGGTGATGGGCACAGGCAGCAGCGCCGGCTTCCAGGCTCGGCTTTGTCTCGGGCCGTTGTCCGAGATGCTCCCTTGGGAGGAGAGCGAGGAGGTCGACAGCGTCCACGAGGCGTACAGGGAGGGCAGCTTTGAGTCGGACAGACTGGATTTCCTGCTTGAGAAGGAACAGAAGGTGAGCTCAGACTAGACCTGGGGTCTGTACGGAGGGCAGGGCACGGCGGCGAGGCGTGGGCAGAGGCTGTGTTCGTGCCCCTGTGCCCGGCTCCAGCCCCCCTCGCCGCGGGGCAGCTCTCCGGTGCCCAGCAGCCGCCGTGCGTTGCCCCCTCCCCTGCCTTCCCTAGGGAGGTCGTCTTCATGTTTCCACCTGAAGCCAGGAAACCGTCCGCTTCCCCACCAGCACCCTGGCCAAGCATCGCCCCACGTTCCTTGAGAGGGTGGGCCGTGGTGATGTCCTTTTCCTAACTCCTTAAAGGAAGGAAAAACCATTCCTCTGATTGTTCGTTACCTTTTTGGGGGGTGGAGGAATGATTTATGATTTAATAACTGAGCAGTGATTCATCAAATAACTCAGGCATCAATTTATTATGAAGAAATTTCCTGAGGAGGATAGAATCGCAGCTCCAGACGCAGCGCTTATGGCTGAAGCGCTTTATGAGGCGATTTGGGGCGACTGGGCTGTGCTCTCGATGATTTGTTTGCTCTGTTTATCGGCGAGGTGGGGCTGCGGCGTTACCAGGGGCTGTGTGGTGAAGAAACGAGCTGAGGACTAATCATCAGCGCTCCTGAACGCGGGGAGGGTTCGGGGGGGGCAGCGCCGGGATGAAAGCAGCCCTGGGGCCTCTGGTCTGGACCCAGCGGTTTGGCAGAGTTAAATATAAGCTGGGAAGGAGAAGAGTGGAGGAAACCAACTAAATGGCGGCCGCAGGGTCTGGAGCGTGGGGTAAGTCCTTGGTGTGCGGCTCCAAGGCTGGCAGGGAGGCAGGGGCTGAGGTGCCCCTGGCCGTCCCTCGGAGCGGTCCGTCAGCCCGGCGTGCGTGGAGGCAATGCCCAGGTGCCCGCGCGCCCACCCTCCCCGGCCCCACTCCGGCCCTGGAAACCCTGCTCCGAGTAATGAAATCGGTGCTGGGAGAGGGGTCCTGGCTCCCCCCCGCTTTCCATTTGCAGAAGCAGAGCACCACATTTCTAAGCTGTGCGTTGCTTCTCTGCCTGAGTGTATCTCAGGGGAATTAAGGGCACAGGCAATTTTTTTTTCCCTCACCTAAATTGTATATTTTAATTATCACTCTTTCTAATGCATGTTTGTTTAGTTAAATCAATGGCGTCCAGTGCTTAAATGCCTGCTCTAAAAACAGTATTTTGACTCTAAAAGAGCCTTCAGCTTGTGGTTTCTCTTCTGGCAGGAAAAAAAAAAAAAAGACCGGAGTCATCCCATCATCCCAAAGGAATAAAGGCGAGTCCGAGCGCAGACACGCTGCCGTTCGTCCTGGCTCCCAGAGTAACTCATCAAAATGGGCCCTTGCGTCACCTGCGCGTCTCTGCCAAAGCTCCTGGACTGAACTGAAGGGTCACGGGAGAAGCTGCTGATGCCAACACCCACGGTGTAGAACCAGCAGACAATGGCTGGTGTTGCGCTGTTCGCCCACCCGCACCGTCTGCCCTCCGCTCCCCGACTGCTCCCTGCCGCGGCGCCCGGCTCGAGGAGGAGCAGCGATTCCCGCACGGTGCGTGCAGCCAAACCGACCCACGGAGCAACAGAAGGAGAGCGAGCTGCCAAGTGCCATCCCGCCGGGGCAGGGGGTCCCTGGCCCTCGCTGGTGCTGCAGGAGCCCCTGCAGGGATTTGTCTGCGGGAAGGAGAAAACCCCGCACCCCGCGTGTCTCCTGCTCCCCTCTCCGCGTGTTTTTGTTTCGTGTAAGAAGAACCAGACCTGAAGAGGGGCGCGACGTAGTTGCTGGGGAAGATGCCGGCCCTCCCGGTGACGAGGGACATGCCCCGCAGCCAGCCATCGTGGTCCTTCCCGAAGACGCGGACTCCTTCTCCCTTCTGCAGCTCCAGCTCGTCGGGTCCGTGAGCCACGTAGGGATGGAGAGCCACGCACCTGGGGGGACAGGGGGTGAGAGGCACCAGCTGCCACGGGCGGGAGGGCTGGGAGCGTCCCGAAGCCCCTCGCTCCGACCGTCCTGCGGAGCTGATGCCGCTGGCTCTGGGCGAGCGGCGGCTGCTTGCCCGAAGCCTCCTCAGCCAGCGCGCGCAGCAGATAGTTGGGTGCTGCCGTTACCGCGGAGAGAGCTCACAGGGAAGAAACTGCCTGCAACTTCAGGCCAAAGGGGATATGAATAAAAGAAGAGCCAACAGGAACGGAGAACAAAGCAGACCTCGCCAATGTTTTCTGTCCCAGAAGTGCCAGCCAAGCCACCCAAGGGCAACAAGCATTAGGGAGGAGAAAGCTGCTGTTCTCCCCTCCGGCAGCGAGTGCTCCATTGAAGCCACCGACTAAGGGCTAACGCGTCCCCGTCCCGCGGCCGAGCAGCATGAGAGCACAGGCACGATGCTCAGTCCGAGGGACAGCATCAAGAATGCCTTCTGCCTTTGAAGTGCTGGTGAGCCAGCGGCCTCGCACCTGCTTGCCTGGAGCATCGTCTGGAGGTGCGGGGAGGAGCACTGCTCATACCGCAGCGCCCGTGTTAACCCGTCTTCTTCCCTTTCCTCCTCCTCCTCCTGCAACCGGGCCCCTGCAGAGGCTGACACTGGGACCTGGGTTGCTGCCCTGGGGGCCTTTGGGAATCAAGCGGAGAAAGGAGGAGGTACCTGCCTCTGCTCTGGGCTGGCGAGGACTAGCAGGTACTTTGGGATCCTCTCTAGACCTCTCTGTCGCGATTCCGGGGCCACGGCTCGGTGATGGAGCTTTGTGCTCCACAGTGAACCACGTGTGGCCACACAGCGAAACAGGAGCAAAAGAAAATGGCATGGTTTTCCAAACTTTCCCCTGTTTGTTCTTTAAGGAACTTCAGTTTGTCTCCAGTGTAGCACATCTAATTTAATTGCGTTGTTGTTGTTGTTTCTTTCAAGGGGAATGCGATCTGGTCCCAAATATTAATGAGTTACAGACTAATACAGTAATTATCAATATTATTTAAAAAATGGAAACGACAGACTAGTTGTCTGGATAGTCAAGGACTACCCCATAACTTTTAAAAAGGTTTCTCTCTCCCTGTTGTTCAGAACAATCACTTGGAAGTTTGACTTGAAGCGCCTGTCGTAAAGCGGCGTCTCCTGCTGTCACTGGCACAGAGCAGGCCGGGTTCGGCGTGCGGCCGTGCTCGTTCTGCCGCGGGTTGCCCCTGTCTACGGGATTCGTCTTGGCCAGCAGGACACGCAGGTGCTGGTTTGATTTTGTAGGGTTGCAAAAGGAGCTGTGCAAAATAGGCAGCTGATTGAACTGCAAATTATTGTAGGGTTTTGGGAGTTTTCCTGTGCTTAGGGTTAAGTGTGTGCAGTAGTCCTGGATGACCTGTGCTAGTGCGCAGAAGCAGCAAACACCAAGAGCGCAGTACAGATCTACAGACAGTGCTCGTGTTTCCATGGGTCTGGCTGGGTGTTGTGGAGGTGCTAATTACTGCGCAGACAGCTCGTCGTGATTTTGTTGTTATTGGGGAGCTTACTATGGTGTCGGGCTGATTAATCTTATCTAGAGGAAAACAAATCATCACAATAAATTATCTGCAAATTTTAACTCTGGGAAGGTTTTAAAAGATTGGATCATCCAAAACACCAGTGACCTTCACTGCTCTAAAATAAATAACTAGAGGCACTTAAGGACTAATTAGTTTTAAAAATAAAAATGTACTGTTGACAAATAGGCGGAACTATATAGATACTAAAGTAAGGCAGTAAGATGCAAGGACGGTTCACCTGCTGGAAATATAATAATCCAGCTGTGATACGAGTCTCTGCAGCCCCCTGCTTAGAGCAGCCAAGTCCATTCCTGCGTGGATCTGCGTTTGGATCCGAGCGCAGGGAGCTGTGCTCTGCTCTGCTTTCCCCCCTGGCTCGCCAGGGCCTGGGGCTGGATGGGCCCGAGGCGCGGGGACGGAAGGGTGCGCGACCCGCCGGTGTATTTCGGACTCCTTACGTACATGTAGGCTGATACGTGGTGCTGCAGATGGGGAAGGGTGACGATGGCTGCCGAGTGCCCCAGCGACCCTGGCGCAGCGTAGTAGGATGCACTGACCTGCAGGGAGAAGGACAGCAAAGAAAACAACAGGTTAACCCCAACATGGGCTTATTTTAGCCACTGGAAGAACAGCTGAAAACATTTGACAGGCTTCACCCACCCTTCAAAAAAAACAACAAAACAAACCAAAGATGTTTCAAGAGAAAGAAGAGTTTGGAGCGTCTGACAAAAGAAAAAGACCAGGCAGTAAGAGGAAGACTTGTAGTCCTTCAACACCGAGATGCTTTCCAGGGCATGGCTGGTGGAGCTTATCCCATCCGTAAACAAGGAACTTGTTGGGATGGTTAACGTGGCGTGTGAGGAGGCTCTCGGAGCAACGGTGAAACAGGAGAAACTCAGCCTAACAGCCATGACTTCCAAGAGTTAAGCAGGAGCCCTAAACCTGTAGTTGTTGCTGATCTCATATACATGCGATCCACTCAAGCGGGGAAGCACTGCTTCGCCCCTGTCCCTGTGCTCTGTGTGCTCACCCCTGTGTGCTCGGGTCTCAACAGGGCGAGCGCCTTGGATTCACCCGCTGTGCTTCGGGAAGGAAAAGGAGTTGTTTGGGCAAACAGCGCTTCAAGCCCAGACTTTGCTGGCGAGGAGGAGACTGTCGTGTCTGCCAGGTGAGGACTGGTGTCATCACTGCCGTTCCACTTATTTAGTTGCCTCCATCTGGGAGTATGGGCATTGTCTAACCCCCAGATAATACAGTCCTTGCCCCAGTGATCGTGTAATAACTATTATTAAAGCTGTTTCCCGCGTCTGTGGTGTGCCGAGGAGCCCCACAGCCCCATGCGCACCGGCAGCGCAGAGCGTGCCGGGCTGGGAGCTGCTGCCTGCCCTGCCGCAGCGCGGGCAGCGTGGGAGCGCAGGCAGAGGCGCCTGGCTCGGGCCTTTGGTTGGGCTGGCCCTTTCCCCGCAATCCTTTTGTATCTGAGGAGAGGTTCCAGCCACCGTAATGCCTCCTCTGCTCTCTCGTCGGGGTCTTCCGTGCTCCAGGGAGGAACCTCAGCCCCATTTCTGCTGTCAGGGTAATTGTGTGCCTTGAACATGCCGTGCCGGACCCGTTGCCGCAGCGGGCGAGATGACGACCCTTGGGGCTCCCTGTCCTAGTGAGGATGTGGGCAGCGTGCCGGGCTGTGCCTGTTCCCCTGTCCCCCCTCGTCTCGCAGGTTGGGTGACATCTGCCTGCTTAGGGCGTTTCTGGGGGGAGGTGTGTGCTGCCGGGTGTCCTCTGCCCGGCGTCCCGCTGAGCGTCTGGCTGTTGCCCCCGGCCCCCAGGAGTCAGAGCCGTGCACGCTGCTCCTCATCCGCTTGGCCCGTGACCTTGCTGGTGTGCCGGTCCCTGTGCTGGCAGCGCAGCAGAGCCCGGGGCCGGGGGGTGATGCGGGAGGGCAGCCGCAGTGCCCTGGCCTGGCTGCGCCCGCCGCTTCGGAGGGACCGATGGCAGCCTTCAGTCTGGCGCGGAAGGATGCTGTCTTCTGCGGATCGATCCCTCCTGAAGCACAAAACGCTGCCCCGGGGTGAGCCGCTGTGCGGGAGCAGGTCAGCCCCGTTTGAGACCCAGCGCGGCGCAGGCGGAGAGGCGTTTGCCGGGTTGCGCGGTTGCGGGAGGGTGGCTGCTGTCGGGGGGTGAAAACAAACCCTGGGATGTGGCTGGCAGCTGTGCTCTCCAGCAAAGACCACAGGATCTTTAACGATGAGGCTGTTGGGGCTTTAATCTCTTTTTCATTTCAGATCTAATTTCTAGTGGCCATGTCTACAACGTGGTGCTGGGGCACTGGCTTAGAAAGGACCTATGGAACAAAAAAAAGTGACTCACCAGCTCTGCTGCTCTCCAGTATATTAAGTTAATTAAAAAATCCCCAGCAATGATAGCTTCTGTCTCTGGACCTGGAGTGGCAGGTAAGCTTCAAACCATCCCTGCGTTCCTCATTTTCTAGTCCAGGTAGGGTCAGACCAGGCTCTCAATAAATAAAAGTGGAGTGGAAATTGTAATTCTGTTTTAACAAATTCTATAACCAAAACCTTTGAAATTTGGGGATTTGGCATTTCTTTTTGCTGCGTTGGAGCGAAATGACAACTTTTTGCTGGTTTTCCTGGTGGAACTGTGGTGAAATTTCCACTTCTGGATGGGAAGCTTCATGTTTTTCATCTCTCTCTGTTACCCCTCTGCATGGAAGCAGCAATCCTTTCAGAGCCTGCATCAAAACTGGTTTTGTATTTTCAACAGAGAGGAAGAAAGACTGAATAAAATATTTTTGAGCCAGGTATAATTGATTTCAGCACTCACTTTTGCTGATCTCCTGTGAGTACCTTGCAAGCCCTTATAAGTACAAGGAGTTTCGTTTCCTGCCTCTCCCTAAATCCCTCTCTTGCTCCATCTCCCTGCCCGGCTTGTCGCCAGCGCGATGCCTGGCCGGGCTCCTCTCCCAGTGCCCTGCTGACACCGGCAGCTCCCTGCCCACAGTGCTCACGCGAGGCCTGGGGGGGGGAGACTTTCCCTGTTCCACCCATACTGAAAGTTGGGTCCTGCAACTTTCAGATCATTTATTAGATAGAAAAGCCAGATGTACGTGATGGCAGATGTCAGGTTTATCAGCTCACTTTGACGAGCGGCAAAGGGCTCTTGGCCAGATGTGCTTGCGCCGCAGGCACGGGCACGGTGTGCCACAAGCCCTGCAAACCGGTTTGGCTCCCGCCCTGGCACCGCGGTGGGGAAGGAGGAGCAGGAGGAGGGCTGGCGGCAGCGCCGGCGCTGCCGGTTGTTCCCTTTTATGGGCCGAAGTGGGTCCGACCTGATCCTTGGCGGTGCCAACGCCAGGCAGGCACGTCGTGGTTTGGAGAGCCTTCCAGCCACCCGGCACAGCTGCTTCAGCTTTTTTTTTTCTTTTTTTTTTTTTTAAATTGCCAGATCCAAATGTATATTCAGTACCTGTCTGAAAGCCTGTCCTGGCAGAGGAGATGGATTTAAAGGCTCGGGTAGTAACGGGGTCGCTTGGTTTCCAGTTTGGTCGCTAAGGTTGCTCTGCTGCCCCATCCCCGAGTGATGGCTGATGCCAGGAGCCCCATCCTGTGATCCAAAGCCTTGCTGTTGTCAAACCTGGTTGCAGCTCAGCTCCCTTCCTCCCAGCCGGTCTCACGGGGCCTTGCATCCTTATCTCAGGCAGGGGATGAAACTGGGTCGTTGTCCGAAGGGGCAGAAGCAGCTCTGAGCGCTCTGTGGAGGCCATGGTCCGGGCAAGCAACGGGCCAGGTGCTGCTGACGGGACAGCTCCTTCCATGGAGCGAGAGAAGCTCTGGTGTTTGGGGCCATGGCTGCTCTCGGACTTCTCCGGGCTCCGTGTGGAGCCCCAGCTGGTGAGGTGGACTTTGCCGGGCTCCCGGGGAGGGTGGATGCTGTGGTGTGCCTTCCTGCTGCCGGTGGTTCCCCCACGCAGCCCCTGTGGCTTTGCTCGCCGCTCGCTGTCCAGGGCAGACGCTGGCTCCCTTCGCTCTGCTCGGCGCAGGAGGGCATCGGTGCGGGGGCACCTCCCAGCCAGCCCCGTGTACCTCACCCTCGCCTGCCAGCTAAGGCTGTCCAACCCTGGGCTTGGTCTCCTGGGACAATTCCCACTGCACCCGTTAAATCCTCGCCTGCTTCGTTCTCGCAAATCGTTTGGTGTTGCCCACCCGGTCTCAGAGATTCCTCCCGGGAGGCTGGGCTGCTCGGGGCTGGCTCCCGGGCGGCTCGAGAGCTGCCGTCGTGCTCCGTCCCCGGCGCAGGGTGAAGGCTGGCGAGGGTTTCAGCCCGCAGGCGGGAAGGCTGGGCCGCAGGCTCCGCTCCATCTGCTGCGCCGTCTCTGCGGCCGCCCACAGAGAGCCGGGCTGCTCGGGCTCCGCAGCCTGACTCGGGAGCACGGCATCCCGCGGAAGCAACTAGGGATGCCATTCAGCCCACTCTTTTCTTCACTCTGTTGCTAATAACGGGAGACCCCAGACTGATATTTGTGCTCCGGGGTTGAGTTTTCAGGGCTGGCAGTAGGCACGCAATGTTCATTACTTCCAAATTTCTATTTTATCTGGAGTAGTTTAAGCCCAAGAAGCACAGATCTTTTCCTTCCAGGTAATGATGTGTATGTAAAATTAATCGCCATGGAACAACCGCACTTCCGGAGATGCGCTGCTGTTTTTCCGTAGTCTCGGCACTTACTGTCGAAGCTGAACTTCTGCCAGAAGCTGCTGAGCAGGGTCGACCAACCTTTGGGATGAGCATCAGCTCTTGCCTCTCCCGCTACTCCTCCATCCTGCAGCTTTGTTCTGATCGTGAGGGCTCCCGCAGCTTCTCCGTCTGCTTCACACAAGGAAAAAGGGCGCGCGGCCTCCGTGGGACATGGCCAGCATGCTCCAGCCTGGCAGCGCGTATCTGGGCTTGCAGAAGAGTCTCAGCTTGGCAGGTCAGTCGTCGGCCCCCGAGCCCAGGGATGGGCAAAGGAACGGCTGCAACCTGTGTGGCTCAGTGAGCAGCACGGATCCTCCTGCGGACCTCTGGGAGCAAAATCGTTGCTCAGAAGAAAGGAAATGGCAGCCCTTGTAAGGCAACACGTTAACACATCCGCGCTGCTGCTGCTGCTGTTGGTGATAGCTCACACTGAGACATTTTTAGTAAAATTGTATTGGGTTTGCGAGACATGATACCATTTCAATTGAATTATAGTTCTATTGTAAGGCTTCATTTCCTCTCACATAAAACAGGATCTAACCTCCAAGGCTCTTTGCAGGCTATTGCTGCGCACAAAATGCCTGCTGGGTTTTATTGCACAGACACTGAGCTACCAGGGGCTGGCTTATTGCTTTGTAAAACGTTAGCGCAACCTTGAATAGGAGAGGTGTCATATAAAACTAAACAAACCCTTTTTTCTCCCATTTCAGATGATCTGTGAAGATTCTGTATTGAGATCTCTAGTCAGAGAGTGAAGCAGGAATGAGAGCCTTTTGCCTCCTAAAATCAAGAGCAGATGTAGTCCAAAAGGTCAGTCTGCATTGATGATCTCGGCCCTGAATTCAGCTCCGCTCAGCATGGTCCCAGGTCTGGACTGCAGGCCGGCAAGGACTCCCGGTAATCGCCCCCCCCCCGCAGAAACCATTCACGGGGACGCGGACAGATACGGGCAGAGGGCTGATTTACGGCAGGGCAAAGCCCTGACTGCTTTCCAGCAGGGCTGGCAGCCCTGGTTGGAAGAAGCAGGAGGCCGCTTCATTAGTTCTGCGGGTGCTGTAACACTGCTGACTGGCGTGCTGCGAGGAAGGCTCTCCTGCGGGCAGTCTGCCTCTGGAGAGAGCTTGGTGGCTTGGGGTGCGACAGCGGAGCTCCGCGCTGCCGAGGTGCCTGCGTCTGCCCCGGCACGCAGAGCAAAGGCTGCGTTCAGGGTGCCCAGACGTGAGACCTCCTGCGCTGAGGTTTTGAGGGTAAGCACTGGGCGTGCTAGGGACTGCTCCTGTGCTTGAGACTTACCAGGAAGATGGAAACACCAATTAATAAAAAGCATGGGTTTCTATTTGCTTTTAAGCACGGGGGTTAGATGAAAAGGCCGTTAAAGCAATCGCTGGCAGTACAGACCGGCTCAGCACGATGCAGCTTCCGCGCCAGTCCCACTGGGCTTTTATTTGCTCGTAATTCAGGGCCTGATTCTGCAGGTCCTGCCATGCCGGTGCAACTTAATTCCGCAAGAGGAGCTCAGAAAGGCTCGTCGGCAAAGTAACGCAGGTGAACGTGGCCAGTGGCTGGTTTTAGCTTTCATTTTGCAGATGCTGAGAACTGCCTGTTTCTGGTCTACATCATTACATGGCAAACCAGATCCTTGCTTGCCCTGTGAATCCAGGCACATGCACAGGCGCGTGTCTGTGAATGAGCTGAGGCTCCGTTAGCTCCCTTGGGAACTCACGTTCCTTACTGCCTTCTGAAATGAAAAACACTTTATTTTGCAAGTTAAACTCCCTGTTACTTTCTGCTCTACACCTGGAGCTCACTGCAGCAGGGCAGAAATCAGAATGGGGATGTGCTTTATCCATGTTCAGTTACTCTGACAACTTAATTTCTCTTTTTATGAATTCCCTTGGGCCCCTGAACCCTGAAGACAGACCTTTCCAATTCGGAAGGAGCGGAACAAATCCCAGGCAGCCTGATGAGGATGGCACATCCTGCTGACGCTGGTAGCACGGGTGCTGTGTCTTTGCACGCTTGTGCTTTAGCTTTTTGATTTGCTGCCTGCACATCGTGTTTCTACCCAGGGTTTGCGCCTTGGGCTTGCACAGCTGCCGCAGCGCCCGCGCCGCCGGTTCCTTACCTGGAGCGGGGTGCCGCAGGGAAGCTCGCCTTTCTCGCTGCTCGGGGTGGCCACGGTGGGGTTGCTGGAGCTGATGAGCACGGGGGAGCTGATCTCCAGCGCCTGCCGCTCGGCGGGCGCGTGGACCATCCGGTTGAGGGTGTTGAGGGCGGTGGTGATGGAGAACTGCCGCAGGCTCTTCCGCCGGGAGTCGGGCGCCTTGGGGAAGGCCGGCGAGTCTGCGCCCTTGGCTTTGGGTGACGCCATTCGCAGGGATGCGGACTTAAACTGGGGGGACCAGTGGCTTTTGCTGGTCTGCAGCAGCTGCCTCGCAGTGGTGTTTGGCTGGAAGAGACAAAGGGAGACATGATGGCGCTTTTCAGAAGTCACACCCGGCACAGCCCGGCGACTGCTCAGTTTGCCTTTTTTCCCCTCTTTTCCCATCTGGCAGCAGAGCTGTGGGCAGATTTCAGATGACGTTACAGGCGATCTTTAAAAACTCGTGGCTCAGTCATTTCCCCGAGATGTTTTCAGTGACAAATCCCAGATGCGAAATTACTGATGCAAAGCTGACAGCAAAATTAAAATTGCTTTGAAAAATTTGTTGCTTAGACAACACGTTACTGAGGCCGAGTGCTCCTCCCCAGTACTTTACAGAAAGCTTCATTTCTTGTCAAAGCCTTTGGCTCGCAGAGGTGTCAGGCGAGCTGGCTGACTCTCTCGCCGTGTTATAATAAATTTAACTCTAAATTAGAAGGGATGGTGGGGCACATCACCCTTTTCCACTTTGTGCCGGCACACTTGGGTGCGTCTCGCAGCAGGACGTCAAAGCCCTGCGGCCGACTTCAAGGCATGAGCTTGGAGAAGCCCTCGCTGGTGGCTTTCCCAGCAGAATTAGATCCACCCAATTACATCTCTGTGGGCCTAAACATTTACAGCTTTTTCCTGCTTCCATTGGAAAAAGCCTGGCTTGTTAACCATTGGGTTTAATGAGAGAAGAGTCAGGCCCTGAATTTGCATACGGGCAGCGTTCAAACAGTATTTCTTGGAAACTGCTGATCACACAGTATTAATAGCAAACAGCATGTGGTGACAACGTATTTTACCGCGATGACTGCCAGAGGAATTAATCATGATTTACTGCTGACATTAACGAATTGCAAAACTTTGAGATTCTCACCCACTCCTGTGAGGCAACGTGCCTGGCTCCGGGGATGAGCAAGGATTACTCTAACGCAGGAGAGGTACAGGTGTCTCTCGAGCATTATAATTTTAAAGCAAGGATTGTTTCACATTTCCCTCCTCCTCACTCCTTAGAGCAAGGTTTAAAAACCAGAGTGTGTGCATATGTGCTCATAGAAGATGGCAGTACTGTAATTTCTGTAGGTGACTAAACTTTCGCCTCACCGGAAACATTTTCCTGCCTTCTCTAAACACCAGGAGATGTGATAAAATGGGGCACAAACCTGTCTCAAAGCCGAGAAAAGCTTTGCATCTCCCAAAGCAGACCTACCTTTGCCTTCTCCGTAATTAATTTCTAATTCCTTGGTGGCTTTATGTGGCCCTAACTAACTTATTTCTGTTAGCACCAGGCTTAAGTAATTACTGAAGCTAAAATGATTTCATGAAATGAAAAGACATTTTACAAAAATGTATTAGAGCTTCAAATAAGATATTTTACTAGTGTCCTTTTATAAAATACCCACAAAGAGTGCTTGCTGTAATTATGATGATTACAAGTATTAATTTTATTTCTAGGAATTCTTGTTGGTGCCATTTACACCCTGCATCTCAAGCTAAACTGCAGGAATACAATTAACGTCTAGACCAGTGCTAACAAAATACTGTCAGGGAGCGGGTGGCTTAAAGGGCTCCGGAGCCGGGGCGCTGGGAACGCTGCGCTGAGCCGAGCTGAGCTGGGACGGCTGGGGACCAGCGTGACAGCCAGCACCCTGCAGCCCCGGGAAGGCGGCTGGGGGGGCTCACGGGGCAGAGCCCCCAGCGAACAGAGCTACACCAGAGCTGACTACAACAGAACCCATTAAAAATGCAATGGTGATGTTTTGCCTGACTGTTGTGGTTTTGCCCCCAGTTTTTTTCCTTGTTGCAGAGGCTTCATTCCAGCGAGGAAGAGGGAGAGCTGTCTGCAGGGCTGAAGGGCAGCGGTGAGCTGGGCCAGGCCGGGAGGAGGGCTCTACCGACAGCTGCTGGCAGTGGCATGGCGTTGGGTGGGCACGGCTGGCGTTGGGTGGGCACAGCGGGGAAGGGGCTGGACCCCTTCACACACAGGGTGGGGAAGGTCCCAGCCTCAGCGGCGCAGCCCCATCGAGTCCTCCAGGACAGCGTCTGGTGCGTACGCGTTCTGAAACGCCGTCTCGTCCGCCCTTACTCAGCACAGTGCTCACACTCGTGTTTAATTTGAAGGTGTGAGCATGTCTGAGTCGGGACTGTGGACACGAGTCTGACGGCAGGGACATGAAAAGCCTTTGACTTGCTGGATGGTTTCCATCGCGTGGAGATGCCTCTGTAATTGCCACGCACAGCTAATAATGGAAATGGCATTGTAGCTACAAACCAAGTGGAAACCCCCTATGTAAGTGTCGAGGTAATTGGTGTCACGCTGCCGAGACCCTCAGATCGCTATTTCAGGAGCTGAAATAACCTGACGTGGCTGGAGTGCCAGTGTTTGAAATACTCCGGAGGGAAAAAAGCTAGTTTGTGTTGACTGATAGCTACATCCCTTTGGAAAGACCTAGGTTTCTGAGCAACCCCGCAGAAGTGAATCTTGTTAACTTTTAAAATGTTTTGATTTAATCTTTATAAGGGTATCTGCCACGTGTTGGGGGGAAGTAAGGAGAATTTTGGAAATGAATTTGTTTTTATCTCTTCTGAACTAATACAGAAAGTTTAGGGCTAAAATTTCAATGACTGCAAGGTTGAAGGGGTCAGAGAAGGCTGGTGCCGGCTGGCCAAAACATTGACACCCACGCAGAGTGCGTGCATAAATTTTCCATCTGAATTGGTGGAAATTTTGTATCAATCTTGCAGTCAGTGACTCTTTCGTGTCTGTGTCTCAGTGTTTTCTGCTGGCTGCTGCCTTGAAGAATAAGCAGAGACTGCAGCGTGGCATTGCACTTGAAGCCGCACAGCTCTCCAGGTGGGCTTGGGGCCAAGTGACTGTCACCTGCTCCCGAGGGAGGGCAAGGGCAGGCGGAGGTGGGGCGAAGCCGGAAGGTGGGGGTGTCCTGTCCAGATGTGAGAGCCGGGGAGGGAGGGCAGCGGCTTGCGGCGCCAGCTGCAGCGCTTGCGCGACAGCCGGCAGCTTGGGGTTTGTTGGTTGGTTGGTTTGTTGGGATTTCCTTACAGCCACCTCGTAGCTTTGAAAAAATGAGATCAAGCTGCCTGCAGCAGAGCTTTGGTCTAAAGCCAGGCTGTGCTGGACACAGGCAGCTCCTGCGTCACCCACCCGAGGCTCCAGCATCCCTGGGGTGAGGTTCTCCCGCCGGCCAGGGCTCCAGGGGGAAGAAATCACCTCTTTATGGAGGTCTGCAGAGGGACAGCACTCTCCAGGTACCCTCCTCGGCTGGGTATGGTCACCCGGTGCTGTGCCTGGCTGGAGGAGGGCACGGCACCGGGTACTGCAGAAGGGAGTGACGGAGGCGACTGCTCCCGTGCTTGTCATGTCGTACAGTAACAACCCCCCGCTGTCACGGGGCCGGGCCGGGACGGGAGGATGCTCGCGCCGCATCTGCTTGTTTTAGATGCGCGCTCGCTCCCCATGTGTGAACTCTGCTGTGGGGGTGGAGATGAGCACAGCCTCCTAACGCAAATCAACAGAATGAGTAAGCCGTGAAACAGAGGCAAATAGAGCGAAAGAGAAAAACACAAACGCAGATGGCAGGAAGCCGAGGAAGGCTCCTCCTGCGAAGAGGTGAATCCTAATGACAAAGGGAGCACTGCTGGCTGCCCAGCCTCCCTGCATCTGCATGAGCAGGCTGAAAGCCCACCTTTTATAGAGCTGCTGGTGACGTGTGAGGCTGCTCTGACCTGGTTTTTCTCTTTCAGTTCCTCCCCTTCCTCAGAAACCACAGCTGGCTCTTGGCCGTTCGATTTCTCTTACTCCCTGCCAGCCAGCCCACATCCAGCCCCGACTCCCTGGGGACACTGGCCTGGACCACAGCTTCCTTCTCCTGCCTCCTCTCCCGCCCGTGAGAGCGAGGAGACCACCGCGTCTGCGCTGCCAGCTGGGCAGAGGAAGAGGTGAGGTCTGTGCACGGACACTGATGCCTCCGGGCAGCGCTTTGTTCCGCGCTGCCGTGCCTCACCTCGCGTTGGCCCCGCAGGGACGGCCGACTGTGCTGGCAGGCACGGTTACTCGGACGAGCGTGTCCTCTAACAGAGCAAACGCAAGCTCTGTGGCTTTTGGGGAATAAAGGGAAACACAGTAGAAGTTCAGGTATTGCTCTGCAGATCTGTGCCTCCAGTGGGCTGGGTATATTCAGCCTGCCTTAATGATGTACCCCCAGGCTCGGAGGCAATTGTCTTTACTGTGTCAGTAGGTGTCTTCTAGAGATCTCCTTGGACTGTTTTGGTCCTGAGATTCCCACCATCAGCCACTCCTCCTCCACGACAGCAGCGTGGGCGAGAAGCTGAGCCGAGGGACTGCAGGGGCTGCTGGTGGGGGGCATCTGCATCCCTCTCTGGAGCCCCTCGTCCCGCACGTGTCCGGGGGCTGTCGTGGGGGTCTAACTGCCGGCAGCAGTGTCCGAGGGGGCTTGGGAACCTGACTGCTCTCCAAGAGGGAGCTGCTATGGAGCTGGGGAGTAGCAGAACACTGTACAGTCTACAGAAGAACCCAGCCCAGCCCCTGGGTGCTGCGGGGTGCTGTTACCTTGTGGAGCGTCAGGCAGTCCTTGTTCTCGGCCTTATCCCGGCTCCTCAGGTCAGCGCTGTAGAGTCCTCTGCCGAGGGGCGGTGGCAGGGGCAGGTGCTTGATGACTTGCACAGAGCTGGCTGGGAAAACGCCGCTGATCCCGTTGACCTCCCCCAGGTACCAGTTCTCATCCAGCTGTCGCAGCAGCACGATGATGTCCCCCTTGTTGAACCGCAGCTCCCCGGGGTTGTGTCCTCGGTAGGTGTACAGGGCCTTGGCCCGCGGGACCTGTGGCACGAGAAACAGCCCTTGCAGTTTGTCCACGGCAGCGATGCTTAACAGACAACATTCCCCAAAAGCATTCGTAATTGCTGGGAAAAATTTAAAGGTCTAAGGATTAAGCATGCATACACTGGCATTAACTACCCACATCCTTTCTTGATGTGTTTTTCTAATGAAGACAAGCTCCAAAATACTTATGCTAAATTTGTATCAAGATGAAAAGCAGGCTGAACTTGTTTAAGAATATTAAGAAACAATTAATGCCTTAAAGTAGTTTCCCACGGGATCGTACTGCCCGGTACAAGGTCTCCTCTAATGCAATGTCTATTTTAATGAGCCCAGGTGTTTCTGTTTCCGAATGACTGGAGGTCGCAGCCGTCATCCAGCTGACCTGGTGGCTGTCACCTGGAGTGGGCAACGGTGCGTGTCAAGGAGAAGGCAACAGGAGCAAGGTGAGCACAGATACTGCTCTCCTGTGGTTATGTCTCTGCTTTAGCACCCTGTGACTGAGATTTCATTTCAGTCTTTAGCCTGGGTTACAGGAAGAGAGGCTTCGTAATGTTATTGTTGTTGCAGTGTAGTGTGAGAAAGAAGAGATAAACCAAAACCAGGAGGGCTGAGGGAACCTTACCATCCTGACTCTCATCGAAATGAAACTGCAAAGTTCGCTTGCAATAATGGCTTTGCTGACCCTTGGCTATACTAGAGAACTCGATTCAATGCACAACGCAGCAGATCCTTTACACGGCTGAGTGAACCCAGAGCCGCCCCGGCCTCGGTGCTGTGAACCCACGCGGTGCAACTTGAGGGCAGCCTGAGGGGGGGTTTCTTGGGGGGAGTGCCGATACGCTGGTGTTTTCTGCGCTCTTTGTAGCCATTCTAGGTAAGCGTTTGCAGGGTCCTGTACACTGGAAATCAGCAATACTGAAAGGCTCGGTCAAAGACAAGAGGGAGATACCTGCAGCACAGTGGCTGGAGCAGAGCACTGCGTCCCACACAGGTGCATCCTAGACCGAGGGAGACCTGGCTTTGTTTACATTTATTGCCATTTGCAACATCGCAGTTGTAAACGGAATGTCAAACGCCGAGTGTTCAGCTCTGTCCTTCTGCCGGCCCTCCGGCTGGAAACGAGTTCTGCTCCTTTAGCTTCTGGCCAGCCCCTAAGTGCTCAGGCAGTTGAACCAGGTGATCATCGTAGGTCCCCTCCAACTGAAATTTCTGTTCTGTTCTGTATTCTGCTGTGAGAAGGTGTGCTACCTTCACAGGACGGGCTGCCAGCAGACCCCTCGTCCCATCAGCTCTGCAGACAAGTTAGAAATAAAAGTTTAAGAACAAATATCCTTGAGTGTGTTTGTGAATCCTCAGTCACTTGATGATGCTGTTCTAGCCCAGGCTCTTGTCAGTACAGATCGTTTCCATCCCATACCGGATGAGTGGTCCATCCAGTCTCACATCCAGCTGGAAACAGCGACCAACACAAAGTGCTCGGCTCTGCTGCAGCAGTGCCCCTCTGGGAGAGATTTCTGCGTTGCTTGAGGCAAACTGTGATTGTTTTTGGCGTGAAGTAACACAGCTTTATATATTCTAAACTATTATCTGAACTGTTATAGCTGCAGATATTGCTCTTCCCTTGAATTGTACCAGATTCTCAGCTTCAATAATATCTTGCATTGTGGTTCATTTTCTTTAATCCCCTTTGATTAACTGTTCTGCTGTTTCTGGCTGTGGGAGCTTCACTGCAACTGGTAGGAATCTGGAAACAAGAAACAGATCCGTTTTCTGGCTTCTCTCTGCTTTCCAAGACATGGCAGTGTCCAAAGGATTCCTTGGACTAAGAGGGGAATCTTTGAATTTGGGTTGGGAAAGTAGTTTAAGGGTCCTGCCTGCCCCTCCTGTGCTGGCAGATGAGATAAAACCTCAGTGAGTGGCTGCTGGGCCCCTCCACCGGAGACAGCCCCAGCTCTGTGGCTCTGCAGCGTTGGGAGGCTGTGCCCTGCCGCAGGGCTGCCTGTCCTCACCCGCCGTGACGGTGCCCAGCACAGTGCAGCCCTGCATGTTAAGGGGAAAAACCCCAAATGCTGAGCTCCATTTCTAGCCTCCCAGCTGGTAGCAGAGCCGCAGGAGAGACCCGCCGAGAAAAGGGGAAGCCAGGACTGTCCCCAGCTCCAGAGCCTTGGTCAGTTTTAAGCAGAGGTGCCGGTGCCTGGGACAGCCAGGGACAAGAGGCTTTTCGGCTTCTTCTGTGGCAGCCTCTGCAGATCTAGATTGTCCTTCTCCACTTTTTAGAATTTGTAATGTCATGTGGGAACTGCAGGAAAAACCTTTGCAGCGGGCAGAGGAACTCACTCCATCCACAGCGGGCAGAGGAACTCCATCCATGGCCGAGTGCTTCAGACTCGGCACGTCTTCAGCTCTGGTCCAGCGGCCAAGACGCGGGGACCGCCATGGGGAGCAGGGTCCCATCCCACGTGAGCTCAGCTGCGCGTGCTGGGGCAGCAGTGGGCTTTAGGGCTGCTGGCTCTGCCTCTCCTGTGACAAAATGTGGATTTGTGTCTGTCAGCTGCCAAGTGCTGTGGCACACAAGGCCAACTCTGATCGCAGTTTTTCCAAGCCGTAGTCACCACACCCCTGCCGACCTTGCAGGAGACGGCACTTTTGTACCAGCAACTCATTCAGGCTTTTCCTGCCTATTTCTGTGGAAGGAGATAACCCCATTTCCCCAAATCCACCTGTGCCAGTGCCCAGGGCTCAGGCAGGACTTCTGCAGAATTCACCCCCCATCAGACACTTCTGGGAGGTCGGGAAGGTGGAAGAGGGAAACTCGATATCAGCTCCCTGAAATGCGGAAAAGATCACGTTTTCCATGGAAATGATTTAGGTTTTGGGAAGAGAACATCTTCCAGCACTCCCAAACACTGATGCTTGGTAGGAAAAAGGAACCAAGAAGAGAAAAATTTTATGTACTGCATTTACTTCAGAGCATTTGAAACAGGAAGCAATTAGTTTAATGTTTAGTTCTAATTAACTTATTTTGTTAATTTGTGCTGATAGTAAACACATGCACTTGGCTTAGTGACACTGAAAGTACATTGCTGGAAAAAAAGAAAACGGTGAAAGTGAGACTCGGGCCAGCTTTGCTCCCCACCAGTCCCCCGAGCTCGCATGGGAAGCAGGGGCTGGGTCAGTGCCAGGACCACGGAAACGCTGGCTGCGAAGGCATGCCTGGGCGCGCGCTTTCTCACGCAGAAAACCAGATTGTGGGAACAGAGGGTTACGGGACGGGCAGTTCTCCTTCAGAAGGACTCAACGACAGACTCTCTGGTGTTAAACAAGGACAAGGAGCACAGAAGAAGACCTTTGATTGCCTCAGGAGCGACCAGAAAACAAACAGGGCTCATGTAAACGGCAAAAACAGGGCTTGTAAAGGAGGAGCACAAACGTGTGGGGATGGTGAGAGAATGGTTGCACAGCAAAATAAGGAAAAACATAAAAGGCATCAAGAACGAGTTATGGAAATATAGTAAAAATAAGAGAAACTCTGAAATGAAATGCATGCCTACTATTAACTGGGAAAAGTGAACAAACAACAGGATGCTGGGAGTCTGGAATAGTCTTTCCTCAGGAAGAAAAAGGGTGAGCCAGGAGGGCAGGCTGGAATAAATAACTGGAATCTCGGTAGGATGGGGTGTTTGTGATGTTAGGGCTGGCTGGAACTCGCCCCTCTGCGCTTGGATGGATGGGCTGTTGCTTCCTCCAACCATGGCCACAACCTTCGTTTCTGCAGCTCCCCTTGGACACTTTCCTCCCACTCCCATGCTCTTTCAAACCCCAAAATTCAAATCTGTTTTCAGGTTTCCCTCTGAGCCTGGGTTTCTTTCCCATGGCTGTTTCCCGGAGCTTGCCGTGACCATTAACACAACCTCACCCCTCCTCTGACAGAGCAGGGCACTTGTATTCACTTGTTGAAATTTGTTGCAAAACTTCTGTGGATCTAAGTGAATAACAATAATAATGCTTACATGCTTCTTCAGCATCCAAAAGTTATCCATAATTTTGGTCTTTGGTAGCTTGCTAGTAATTTTGAACACTCCCAAGGTAACATTGGTGTATTCCTTCACGGATGATTTGTGAAGGAATTACTGTAATGCTGGCGGCCCTTTGATCCGTACCACGTATTCCCCGCTACAGCTGCCCGCGCTCCTCCCGGGAAGGGCTCTGTGGCTCCGCGGGCTCGGGGGACCGGGGGAAGCGGGAGCCTCCAGCCCGGGTGCAGGCACAGGAGCCCCACGCCTGCCCCGGGAAGGGGCGAGGAGAGCGGCCCCCGGGTCCCCCGAGCCTCAGTGAAATCACCCCGGGTGACGGGCCCCCAAGGGACGGGTGGAACCACGAAGGGACGGGTGGAACCACGAAGGGACGCTGGGCTGGATGCGCCTTTCTGGCGGCGTAAGGAGGAAAAACAGTAATCACGCTGGACTCTTTCAGCGCCTGATGACTGACGTTTTCAAAATCGTGTGTTCTTTGTAACTGCCAAAATATTTTTTCTAATATTTTAATGCTCTGTTAACGGCAAAAGATCGATGCAATTTAAACAAAGTGGAGAAGGATTTAAAAGAGCCATAGCAATACAGAGCATTTTGTTTTGGAACCAGCTGAAATTAACTTGAAATTAAGTTTTTCAAGACCTTCAATTCATCAAAACAAATCACTCAATTCAAGATTTTTGTTTAAGGCCCAGGTTATTTTTTTTCTAAAGTCTGTCTTTGTTGCCTTTTTTAAAAATTTTGTTAGTCTGTTCAGATACTGAGCCAAAAATATCCCTTTGATTTTCGAGCTTTATTTAGGGCACGGACCAAGCCTTTGTCTACCCACACGGAGCAACCAGCATGGTTTTTACTGTACAGGGCGCTTTCCCGCTTCGCAGACCTTTCACAAAATAGATCTTCAGGCTGAAGTTTTCAGAAAGACGTCCATTGGGGTCACCGTTTTTTAACGTGTTTGTAAGACGTAGGGAAGCCAAAGAAAAGCAGCTGAACCCGGGTGCAGCCAGCACCCAGCCGAGCCCGGGGAAACCCTCCCCGGGGTGCTCCTCGCTGCGCCTGGTGCTCAGGCACAGGCAGCTGCAGGCACATCTCGGATCTGATTTCTCTCTCAGGCTGGGGCTGGTTTCTGTCCACTCTTGGCTGCATAAGATCCTCTGCAAGGCATCTGTTTGGCTTATTTAAAGTAGGTTAATTGCAGTGGCAGAAACTGGGGTGCTAATTAAACCCAGTGATAAAGCCAAGGTGTGCCTGGAGGTAGCTTGCTCCGAGCTGAGGGCAGAGGGAGAGGCTTTCCCGGGTGAGGATGCGTTCCCGGGCATGTGGTGAGGAGGGACCTGATTTGTTTTGATGGATTTCTCTCCCGTTAGCATGTTCAGTGTCTCTCTGTTAATCCAAGGCAGCGTTTTATTTTAGTGGGGTGGTAGTGGCAGCAAAATGTTCGGCCAGATACTGCAAACGTTGGCACGCTCCCTAGCTGCAGGGTTCAGCGTCCGTCTTTAAATTCAGTTGGGAAAACACTGTGAGAAGCTGTGAAAAACTTAGCTAAAGGTTGTTGAAAGTTTGTGTAGAATATTTGCTGCCCAGTAGCAGAGAGGCAGCAAGTACAAAGAAGAAGCACGGCTGGTGAACGGCAAAGGCTCTTTCCCCGTGATGTCCTGCAGCTCTGCAGCTACAGCAGCAGTGCTAAATTAAATAAAAGGGAGAGAGGCGAGTCTTCCATGTGCTGCTGTGTGAAAGCCTCCAAAGTCAGTGGGAAGCCGATGCGGGGAGGAGCACCGCGCACACCGAATTGCCCACTGACCCTTTCCTGGCTGTCACGCAGACCGGGACCAAGGGGACGTTGTGCCAAGCCCTTTGGGCCAAGGGCAGCCAGTGCTTGTGAACCCAAACCTGCGTGGGTTTCGGGGCTGAGCAAATGCTTTTATGCTGCCTGCGGTGCCTTTGACTGCTGCCTTGCCTCTCCCAGAGAAGCCTTCCCCTTTCTCTCTGTTTTCTGGGGGGTTGTAGCTTTTTTCAATGCTGCCTCATTTTTTTCTCCTTTTTTCCCCCCTCTGTTTTGTTCTCCATAATGCCCAAGTGAGACAGGACCCTGCTGTCACCGTGGCCCCAGGAGGTATTCCAGGCCCTCCCAGTGGCCAGAGACCCCTCGTCGTGGGGCTGCCGGCGGAGCTGCAGGGAGAGCCCGGCTGAGAACACGCCGCAGGTCCGCTCCGGGCTGTGGAACCAGAAGCTCCCTCTCGCACCGGTGCAATACGGCGTGCGGTCCTTGGGTGAGATGCTTTTCTCTCCTTGGCCACTCTGCCAGAAGCGATGGTTGTGGCAGATGCACCTCAATGCCTTGTTCCCATTCTTAGTGGATTTGAGGCTGATAAGGGAGAAAAGATTTTTTTTTTTTTTTTACTATTTTTGGCATTTGGCATCAGCTGTGCTGGGGCAGCCTTCCAATACATCTGAGTCTCCCTCTGTACAAAACAAAGAAGCAAATTAAAAATATGTGCATGTGTGTGTGAGGAAGCAATTCAAAGCATCTCTTCATAGCTGGGAGAAATGCGCACTATAATTATCTTAAATGAGCTAGTTATAACTTCCTCGTTACTGGCAGTGGATTAATGTAAGACCACACACTCATAGCACTGGTATTTAAATCAAAAAGAAAAGAAAAAGAGAAAGTATGTGAGTCTGGCTGGGGTGGGGGATCACCAGGGAGAGACGTTAAAGATTTTGAAGAAAGGAGGAAAGCCAAGCCAGGGAGCTCAGCGGAGAGGAGAGATTTCTGATGGGGGCTGGGAGCGCCCGTAAACCTTGTCCCCAGTGACTCCACTCAAAACCGCCCTGCGGAGCAGCTCGTGCCGCCGTGACAGCGTCTCTGCACGAGCGGCCGAGCTGCTGCCTGCGATGCCCCGGGGTGAGCGCAAAGTTGTGGCCACAAATGTCCCCACGCCTTGGATTCCTTTGCTCCTTCACCCATTGCCAAGCAGGGCTCAGCACCGGCGCCGACAGCGAGACACCGCTGACGACATCGGATGGGGTCCTGCTGCCTCCCAGCCGCCCTGGCTTCACCGGCACCTGTGACTGCGTAGGAGAGCACGCGGGGTGAGTGACAAATCAGTCCTCGGAATAGCTTCTTGCTGTCGACGTCCAGGGGTGCTGCCTTCTGACTTACTGCGTGCCGAAGGGAGAACAGCAGGAGCTGCTTCGGCAGGAGCCAGCCCCGGCGCGGTGCCCGCTGCGGACGTCCCGTCCCTGCACCGCTGCCCGGCAGCAGCGGTGACCTGGCCCCCGAGCCCGGCGTCTGCTGGCTCCGACAGCGGGGGCAGAGCCGTGGGGCGGAGGGGGCTGCTGGCAGATGCATCGGGAATGGCCTCGGGCGCGTTTGGACCTACATCCGCCTGGTTTCCCAGCTCTGATTTTCATAACTCCGCACATGGAATGCCCCGGAGCCGCTCTTCGCTGCGCCTCGTCCCTCGAAGGCAGCCAGCCGCCCCGAGCATGCGGTCTCCCCCCGCACCGGCCGACGGTCGCTGCAGTAAACACCAAGGGCCCGATCCTGATCTGGGTTTCATGGGTGTTGCCCACGTGCAGGGAGGCAGTGGCTCCCCAGGACCTTGCACAGGAGCACCGGCTCGGGCACGGGATGTCTGCGGAGCAGCGGGGCGCTGCCAGGGCTGCCCCAGCCTGGAGCAGAGCCGGGACGCTGCGAATGAGCGGTGACAAGCCAGGCCAGCCCCGGCTGTGCCACCTGCAAAGCCCGAGGGGACGGCGAGGGTGCCGAGGGGAGACGTGCTCGTCCCTGGCGCACGGTCCGCAGGGCCCGTGTGGGAGGCAGCCCTGTGCGAGCTCTGCCTTCCCCTCCCGCCCCCGGCACGGCGTTATTTGTGCAGAAGAGCTAAATAGCTGTGCTGTGCAGAGGCAGCGGCATTCCTGTAGCTACATGATTTCTGCAACACGTAACAGCCTCCCTGAGAGGAACAATTTATTTCTAGGATAGTGCCAGGAAGAGGAGAAATCCATTCCTGGATGTCTTCCAGTTTGATTTTCTCCCACTAGGTACCATGGGTTCAGTTTGCAAGTGTTTTTTGGTTATTTTTTGTTCTGGAGCCTCCAGTTCCTTGGAGCAGGACTGGCGTTGGTTGGAGGGGACTGGCACGTGGCTGTGCTGCCTGGGGGGCATCGGGGTGCTGGGGCCAGGATTCGCGGGCACTTGCTCTCCAGGGAAACATGTCAGATTGGATCCCGCAAGCCTCTAAACTCCATCGCGCTGGCTCTGCCCCTGGGTAGCAGGAGTCCAAGTACAGCCTAAATATTAAACGACACTGAGGTGCTCGAAAGAACCTCCCTCCCAGAGAAAGCTGTGGAGCAAAGAAGAGTCAGTTCCGAAGGATGGAGGCAGCTCTCCCTACCCACCCTATCTCCTTTTCTTTAAAGTGCTGCACGGTGTAGAGAGGTGGCCTGTGATAGGTGCGGGCACATTCCATTGCCCAAGATCCACACGTGAGCACCAGAGGTGTGGCTGAAGAAACGTTCGGGCGTGTTTGCTCTTGGCTGTGGCCCGGGGTGACCCGTCCGTCTCCGCACAGAGATGTCTGCACCTTCAGCGCAGGGCCGGGCCGTTCCACCGCACGCGTGCGAGTATCCAGGCTATCCCAGGTCCGCAGGAAACGCAAAGCCCATGTCAGGTGCTGCCGTGCAGGCGGCTGGGGCGGGGGCACCGGTCCCTGTCACCAGTGCCGCAGCGATCCCGGCCCCGGAGAGCGGGTGGTCTAAGGACATTGTGCAGGTGAGGGTGGGCTGATGGTGGAAATGCCATCCCTGCTTTACCGTGGGGACTGTGCTGGGAGGGGTGGGTGTGAATGACTTGCCTGGAGGCAGCCAGTGACTCCGGGACAGGTCTGAGAGCATGACACGGGCCAGGCTCCCCATGAGCAGTGATTTCGTAGAATCATAGGATGCTTTGGGTGGAAGGGACCTTTAGAGGCCGTCTAGCCCAGCCCACCTGCCGTGAGCACGGCCATCTTCAATGGGATCAGGTTGCTCAGAGCCCCATCCAGCCTGGCCTTGAACGTTCCCAGGGATGGGGCATCGACCACCTTGCTGGGCAACTTGTGCCAGGGTTTCACCCCCTGCAGTGTAAAAAATTTCTACCTTATATCCAGCCTAAATCTCCCCTCCCTTAGTTCAGAACCATCACCCCTTGTCCTATCGCAACAGGCCTTGCTAAAAAGCCTGTCCCCATCCTTCTCACAAGCCCCTCCAGGCACTGGCAGCTGCTCTGAGGTCTCCCCACAGCCTTCTCCTCCCCAGGCTGAGCAGCCCCAGCTCTCCCAGCCTCTCCTCCCAGCAGAGGGGTTCCAGCCCTTGGATCATGGCTGGGGCCTCCTCTGGCCCTGCTCCCACAGCTCCAGCTCTGCCCTGTGCTGAGGGCTCCAGAGCTGGGCGCAGGGCTCCAGGATTTACGCAGCAGGAGTGGAGAGGTGGTTGTTATCTGCAGAGTGACGCCAAAGGACACGTTGGCTTTTCACAGAGATAATCAACGACAAGCGCCATCCCTTTTGATTACTGACTTTCTGCAAGCCGCCCTCAGCATCCTGCCAGCGGCTGCCTGCGTTCCGGTGGGATGAATGAGCCCCGCATCGCCTCCTTTGCGCACTCAGCCAGCGCCTTGTCAGGGCTCTTTAGGATCCAGTCGGATGAAAAGAGCTATTTGAATGTAAATTAATTGCCATTACGATTCTGTTTTTCTGCTTTTCGGCAGAGGAGATAACTTCAGCCTTGTCACAGAGAACAAAACCATCAAAAGTGAACGTGTCATTCCAAGCTCTTCGTGTAATTATATTCTGAGACTCCGACAGCTGGCTGCTTTCTGCATCGTTTCTCCCCCGAGGAGGATCGCTCCCCTCTTCCAAGCGCAAGCGGACGCGCGCACCGCAGAGCGTGGCCGGTGCCCGCCTGCTCACGCTGCACCGGAGCGGCTGCCCCACCGAGCCCCCGCCCCGGGGCTGGCGGTGCGGGGCTGGCTGCGTGCGGGAACACCGAGTCACGGGTGTCAGTGTGATTTACGGACCGGAGAGGTGCAAAGCCACTGCGGGAGCAGGTACCGGAGCCTGCCGCCAAGCCTGCTGGGGCCGGCTTCGTGCTGCTCCGGCCACTGTGGCCAGGGCGATGGCAGCGGTGGCCGGGAGCCCTGGCACTGCCCGCTCACTGACACCCCTCTGATGTGCCACCAAGGCGGGCATCGAGCTTTTCGGCACATCCAAACTCTGCCTATCGTCACTCTGGCTTTGTGCCACAGATGTGAAACGGAAAACGGGGAAAACGATGAAGAAAACACAGGACAGCTTTTGTCACGGGGAGGCTGAGTGGGTGCTGCTCCAGCCCCGCAGGCGCCCGGCCCCGAGGGCAGCGCCCGGCCCAGCTGCGGGGCAGGACGGTGCCGTGCCGTGCTCTGCCGGTGTGGAGCCACAGCAGAGACTCGGACGGGCAGGAGCAGAGCCACGGCACGTGCGGCGCAGCAGCTGGGCCCCAGCGTGGCTTCGTCTTGCAGATGCCCGCTCCTTGGCGCTCCTGGCAGCGGCCGGCACGGGGCACGGCAGGGCAACAGCGGGGACCAGGGACTGGCGCGTGCGAGCTGCGGTGTCTGCACGGAACCTCTTCACGCCTCCTCCACTTGCGGCTGCTGCTATCAGACGCTGTCTCTGCTGCAGTCAGCAGTCTCGGGCAGCGGTTAAGCTGTGTGTCATGGTTTTAAGCCGCACGGAAAACAAACTGTGTCAGCCCTCGGCGTGCCCGGTCATGATGCTCTGCCTCAGCACCGTGTTCTCAGAAGTGGCTGTTTACCAGGCACGGAGGAAACCTGCGTCCCGCTCCCTCCTCCGTCTGCTCCTGAGCCCTCTCCCTGCTGATGGACAGCCCTCCCTGCGCAGGCAAAGGGAGCGTGGCACCACCGTCAGCTGGTGCTGGGCCGGGAGCGGGGCTCGGGACGGCGCTGGGCCGGGAGCGGGGCTTGGGACGGCGCTGGGCCGGGAGTGGGGCGAGGGACGGCGCTGGGCTGGGAGCGGGGCTCGGGACGGCGCTGGCCACCCCCGGTGCCTGTGCTGTGTCCCTGCCGCCAGTCAGCGCTGCCAGGGCCCTGTGCCATCGGATTGCCCAAGCACCCAGGACTGAGTTTTCACGTTGTTTCAGGGAAGTGCTTAATTAGTGACGGTACATCTCTCCATTAGCCTGCCGCCTCCGCTTTGCAGCCATTTTGGTGGTAACTTAATGACTGTCACGCAGCGATGGCCGCCAGCTGGGCCCTGCCTCACCATCCGCCTGGCCTTGGGCGTCCTCCTCCTGCCCTGGCCTGGGGCTGGAGAGCGGAGCCGCGCTCCCCTCCCTGCGTTCCTGTTTCCTGGGGAGACCGACCCGCCCCGGCCCAGCTGGGCAGGACGCGGGCCGGCGCGGGTCCCGACAGGCGAGGCTTGCTCTTCCCTGCCTGCGAACCCGTGAGGAGTTGTGGGCCCGCCGGTCGATCAGGGCCCGAAGGACATCCTCTTCCAGGGGTTGGATTGCCAAAGGACACGCGCTTGTCTCTTAAAATCTGCCTCCTAAATGGTGTCCCCTGTGCTGGCATTAAAACGACGTGGAGGTTCCCCACATCAGGGCAAACTCAAATATCCACTTACAAACTCCCAAGGGAAAGATTTTGTGAAACAAAAGGTCACGGTTCTCTGTTCATTTGCACAGTGCCTCGCACGGTGGAGTCCTGGTGCTAAGTGGAGCCTGAACGCCTGAAAATTAATAACAGCAGAACAAAGTCCAGCATCTGAGAGCAAGCACTGAGGTTCTCCTTGTGAGCAGGGCAGAGGAGAAGTGAAGGAGAGCAAGACAAGGCTTGGAGGGCAGCAGCGAACGGGGCTTCTCCCTGCCAAGACCCAGCCTCCCCTCTCTCGGGTGTTTTCCAGGTCCAGCCCCGGCGCGTCGGCAGAGCTGCGAGGGAACGCGCCTCGCCTCTCCCTCCCTCCGGAGCAGGAATTACCAACTCAGGCCAACGACCAGCGTCGTGGGCCCGGGGACGGCGGCCAAACACCGGCGGGGAAACTGCGAGAAGAGGAGGACGCTCAGACTTTCAGCCTCCTCGCTGACCACGATACTTAGCAGGTGAAGACGCAGGCTGAGAAATGCTGCTGTTCTATTCCTGACTTGCCATCTGAGCCTGACTCATTGCCTTGGTAACAAATTAAAACACTTTTATGTGTACCTAATTTTGTAAAACCAGGGAAACTGGCTCCTGCTGTTGGCCGTGGAGGTCCCTCAGCTTTCCCCCGCCCGCGGTATCGCCCGGCAGCAGCCCCAAGCCCTGCCTCTGGCCGTGGCAGAGCTGCCGGTGCTCGGCAGCGTGGTTCAGTGGCACTTTGGGCAGCACCGTGCGGCTCAGGGAGTCGTGGCGACAGGAGCCAGCATCGGTGTGACCCACAGGGAGATGGCCGGGGGCCTCTCTGCGAAAAAGAACGATAAATACCGCTGTGTGTCTTCCAGGCACCGGTAACAAGGTCAGCCGGGAATTGCCATGCCTGTTGCTGTTTGCCGGGCGCCCTACCGAGGAGCCTTGCTCACCCATCGAAAGCACAGAGGAGAGTTCGCCGGTAACCAAAACAGACTTCAACCACGCACCCACGCCAGCCCTCTGCAAAGCCGCCCGTCACGCCATCCCATCCTGGCTTGAGTAACACAGTGCCGCCTCGCAATTACAGCGCAACTGGGCGTTCCATCCTTCATCCCACCACAACGGCAGTTTCGTTTTAAGCTTTCTGTAGAGAGCCTGACGTAACGCTCATCCCCTGACGCCAAGGCTGTGGTTCTGCCTTGCGCCCCTCTCCAAAAGAAATGAGTGAACGGCTGGGGCTCCTGGTGTGTGTAACCCCGACTCTTCCTCACGGCCGCAGCAATGCCTACAGCTCCTGCCAAGCTTCCTGCCCCTGTGCTCTCCAACCTGTTGTTGTGGCACACACCGCTTTTGGGGTGTGCATTGTCAGGCAGTCTACATCGAGGTGACTTCGCTCTCTCTTTCCAGTAGACAAAAGTGCTAAAACTACACGCAGAGGAGAAAAAAGGCATACGGTGGTATCCTGCACGAGGTGCCAGCCAGCACCGCGGAACCAGTTCCTTGGGTCACACTCAGCATTTTTTAGAATGAGACAAGCCCTGATGGGATGCGGCTGCGGAGGAGAACTGGGGCAAGCCCTGTCTCCCGGAAGGCCATAGGGTCGCACAGAATTTTCAGCCAAAGCAAGCGGCTCCGTTTCCAGCTGAGGGACCCTGCGGCACAAGCAGCCACCACCCAGAGCAGCTGCTGGGCGAGAGGGTGCTCCCTGTCTCCGGTGGAGAAGGAGCCCGTGCCTCCTCCTACGGCCGAGCCAGCGTGCCCATGCAGTCCCCGGGCTGCTAACGTCTGCTCGGCGCCGGTCCGGCCCCAGTGCTGCGACTTGTGCTACGAGGCCCTTACTGCGACTGCACAGGAACCGCTGGGTTCTTCAGGGGGGTCGGGAGGGTGGTTTGCACAGCGAGTGGGCCAGGAAAGGGGTTTGCTCCTGCTGGGTGCAAACGTGAAGGTTTCTTTGAATAAGGTTTTGAAAAGACCCAGCAATCCAAGTCCTGTCTGTCAAATTCAGAAAGGAGCTGGAGGTGCTTCTGGAGGAGAAGAGAATACCAAGACACAGGCACTATATATAGACGTCCGTGTGAAGGTGGCGACGTTGGAGTGCAGCGTATTTTTATCCCGATAGAGGTGTGATCTGTCTCTCTCCCGTGAAATGCTGGAGGGGGGTGTTACAGCACTCGCTTCATGCGAAGAGAAAATAGCCAAAGTCACAGTTAAATTTGTGTGGTCTGTGTTTCCAAAGGCAAGCTGGCGTACCCGGAATTTTTCTCCTCTGGCTCACTGCCCTGTATTTGTTGCATGACAAAGTTCATCATCCAAGTAGCTGTTTAGTGGCCTGGACGGATTTTTGCCGTGTGTACGGTACGGTTCAGGTCTGCTGCTCATCAGAGAAGTACGGGAGCTGTGCGCATGCCTCAGCACACACGATCTTTCTGCTCTCTCACCAGCGGCAAAGCCGCGTTCAGCGTACGCTGGGGCTGAAGCCAGATAAGAAAGATGCTTCAGCACAGGACGTAACCACATCTGGCACATGCCAGGGGCGGTTCCGAGGAGTTCAAAAGCTTCAGCGCAGATTAGTTACGCATTCACCTCCTAGCAAATCCTTTTATTCTTAAATTCCAGACAGTTTATTATGTGGAGATCCTGAAAATCCAAAGTTCCCATCCTCTCGGCACAGGTGACGCCAGGCGCCCCGGGAGCAGCTCCCGGCAGCGCGGGTGCCGCTGTGCAGCACTGCCGGAGCCCGGCGCCGCGGCACAGCCCGGGCATCGCCGCGCGCCCATCT
>Ga0065711_1006424_pt1 | contig 32643 bp, 20 predicted proteins | sample Hoacrofraction12_FD_59098 | JGI IMG/M metagenome (GOLD analysis project Ga0065711, IMG submission 59098) | Hoatzin crop microbial communities from Cojedes, Venezuela - Epithelial fraction 12 v2 (version 2) | ecosystem: Host-associated > Birds > Digestive system > Esophagus > Crop | place...
CTCTTTCTTTCCATTCTCCTCCGCACGCCGGCGGGGGGAGGGGCGGCCGCGTGGCGCTTTTGTTGCCGGCGGCAGCCGAAACCGAAACAATAATTAAGCTCATCACATAGAGTTTGAATAAATCAGGGTATAAATGCATTATCAGAATGAAATTGTATCATATGCATGTGCCTCTAATACTAATATGTTATAGATGTCTGCTCTGTACAGGTACATGACACAATGTGTTTGTTAAAATCTAGCAATTGTATATTCCTATAATGGCAGGTCTTTTCTCAACTGCTGGTGAGCCTGGGGGTATGCAACATCCATTCATCATTGCACACTGATGAAACACTGATAAAAATGAAAATGTTGCAAAGAAATGTGGACCTACAGTAATATAGGAATCTACAATTTCAGGGGCTAATACACTTCTGTATCTCATAAATTGGCTTATGCCTTTGCTTATTTTCAAAACGCTACTCTGTAAAAAGCAAGGACTATGTAGTCTTTGCAAGACTATGTAGTCACTGTATGCATAGGAAGGCAGAGTGAATACAGATAGCAACAAAAATAAAAAGCAATGCAAATTGAATGTAATATTATGTATTTAAGATGGAAGGAAGTAATTTGAAGAAAAAACCCCTTGTTTGATAATACACCTAGTCAGCCTGTACCCAATGCTTTGCAATAGTCTTGAAAATGGTTTTTATTTAATTAGAAGATCATAGGAGTGAAAATCAGGAAAGTCTGGTAATGTGTTTGGCGGAAGAGGTTTAGATCTCTTCCCTCTGTAATCCCGAGGGTACTCGTGTTCAGATCGAGCGCTCGGAGACAGAGTAACAGAGACTGAAAACTCCTCACTTTCTTTAAAAGCTCAGAAAATGCTGTGGCACGGGCTGGGTGGAGGACAGCTCGGCTGTTCCCGTTTGGAATCGCTGTGCGGATGAAGCGCGACTCAAAGCAGGCCATTGCGCGTCGCCTCTTGTCGCAAGAGGCTCTGCGGCTCTGCACGCCCAGTGCTCTGCGGGCCAGGGGCTGCCAGCCCCGCTGCTGTGCCTGCACGGCTCTGGGCCTCCCTGGCTCCTCAGGCTGGTTTTGACTGCTCTCATTAATGGCTCGAGAAGTCAGACTGCTTAAAGGGATAAACAAAAGTTTGGATTATAAAATCTAGCCATTGTCAGAAAAGATGAAAAGGGGCAATAAAATGTTGAAAGTCAGAGCTTTTCAAACCTGTTTTTTTTTTTTTTCTTGTGGAAAGTGATAAAGACTTAATTTTAGTTTTGGAAAAAAATGGTGAAAACCTGCTTGACAAAATAAAATCTTTACTGAAATATCATGAAAAGGACTGCAAAGGCATTCTTTATTGGATTTTATTTCTAACATTTCAGCTTTTGGGAAAAGGACTAAACACAATAAAGTTGTTGCTTTTTTGAGTAGTCTTATAGTAAATAAGTAAACAGAAGAAAGCAACTATCTTCCATATTGCATTCATTGTTGCATTTCTTGGACTACAGGAAATGCAACAAGAAGTTTGATCATGAGTTATAGGAAGGAATAATCCACATGGAAAACAGAATGTGCATGTTCTTTCTGAAACATGATGGCTGTTACTGTGTGCCAAGAATGTGATTTATTGTGAATTACTGAAGTATCCCTTTGCTTTTATCAGGTCTGACAACTTCACAGGTGTGGGTACAAAGACAGCCCTAAAAACGGTCGGTTATGTAATACAGAAAATGGAACGATTTCTGTGACACAGGCCAAAATCTTTTTCTTCAGCTGTCATGTGGTGTCTCTTTTTTTTTTTTTTTTTCCTTAAGCCAGACTGCTGAATGATGAGAGCTGGGTTTGTGCTTCATTTTCTCTCACAGGATCAGGGAAGCACAATGCATTTTATTTCATGTTATTAGCCGGGCTATCGCTGGGTTGCTTCGTGATTGCAGGTCTTTTCCTCTTGCCTCATTGTTTTCTGTCATAATGGAAAAAGCACAGTGGTGATGAAGGAAGCAACCAGCCATCAGGATGGGATGTAAAGGCAGTAAATTACGGTAGGGCAAGAGGGTCTGTAAAGATCTCTTGCTTCCCTTTGCAGATATCTCTGTTATTCTACTGGTCCTAGGAGGTGATATGAGAAGGGAGTAAAATTTTAAATAGAAAGGACTGTTGGCACATTATTGCACATGCATGCATGAGTGAGAATATTCCTCTCTTCACAGCAATATCTGGTGCCATATATCATTCTGTCCTGCCAGCTCTTACGTACCTATACAGGAGTACTGGAGTACGGCAGCCGAACCTGCTGCAGGGAATGAAGATTTCTAAGAAGTGCTGTGGTGGTCCATACGCTGTCAAAGGTATAGCTTGGAGTAAGCTTTGTTTGAAAATGCATATTCCTAGCAAAAAATCTGGAAAGTCTTAAAATCAGAGGTGTCAATGAATGAAATGGGAGATTCAGCTCCTTTGTACGTGTGAGATGTCAGGACACTGCACAGCTGGAACCAGAAGCAGGTGAAGTCCTTCTATCAGTATTTGCTCTCATTACTCCACAATTGGCAATGTTTTGTAATGACTGCTAGGCTTGTATTCTGCATTCAAAATTGGAACGGCAAAAATACAGCTTGTCCAATCCTACATATGCATAAGGCTGCTGATGTACAAAAAGTGCCTGAATATTGCTTGTGTTCAGGATGGCACCTAAGCAAGTGCTTATTTTGAACTTTTCCATGATTGCTTTCCTAAACAGAGATGCTTCCCTGAAACGGTCCAAGGCAGTGTAGAACTGGTCACAAAGACAACTATACAATGGTTTGTTCTTTATTTTTTTTTTTAATTTAAAATACTTTATGTGGGTAAAACTTTTCCACATTTCCTGATTAAAACAGCCAATATGTATCTTTTCAGGACTTAGACTTCCTGAGTATGTCACCGTTTTAAAAGCTAGGTTTTACATGACCTTGCAGAATGGGAATAATAGACTCAAAATTACCATGTTGTACAGCTGCAATTAAATAATAGTACCTGGCCTGTGATGTTATCTCTCCAGAGGTGGGCATTAGTGGGTCAGGGTGGAAGAGGAATCCTAACCAATTGTAGAGAAATACAAATATTCTGGTCCAGAGGAATGCGTCCGTAAACAAATATTTCCTAATTGAGTTCATATAACAATTGGTTCTGAACTGGTGAAGGGTAAAATTGAGCCTTTATGCTTAGTTTTCCTGGGAGTAATTGTCACAGCAGCTATGAACTGAAATGAAGTATTGGTAACTATACAGTTTGTAAAACCCCTCACTGGGATAAAACACCTATTGTTTACATGGGAGTGTAATTATGCTGTATGTACCTGGATGTATTGGCCTGTAGCACCATCAGTAAGAGGTGATGGTGTCTTGACTTTTGGGAAGTTGGCAACCTTCAGGGACAAAATACAGGGATGGAAAAGTCTTAGCATAGACTTTGGTGACAACCCATTGATGCAAGGCAAGCGAGTGGAAGGTCAATCCTTCTGAGTGGGCTTAAAAAAATAACGCTCAAGGACAATACCAAAAAGTAGTACTGCTGTGCTGTGTTTAATGTGACAATTGAAAGATACATGGTTTGATGATTGAGCATCCATGAACCATCAGATGAAGAAGGAAAGAATTGATCCAGAACAGCAAAACATGATGAGCCGTGGTACAATAGAAACAAGAACCAGTTTTAAACCAGCACCAAAAAAAGCAAGAACTGCCCTTCCAAAAACATATTATTGAAACTGTTTGCTGCAGCACAGCATATAGTTTTCCAGCATTGTGTAAGCTTTTAAAGGACAATAGAGTACTCTGGATCATAGGCCAAACTAATTTTTTTTGTATCCTCCGGTGCTAACTTCTTCTATGCTTGACTTTTGTAACTCCTGGAAGTAGCTGCTCAAGTTGATCTTTTGTCCTCTGAGTTGCTGAAATGGATAGCCTAGCCGACCAAAATATTATTTAATTATTCCCTAGATTTTCCATTAATTCCCTAAAGAATACTGGAAGAAACTTTCATATTATCTCTGTATTTCTCTGTACTCAGCAGACTTTAGTAAAGAACTGGCTGTTCCAACCGACCCCCACGCTAATCACTCTGTGTATGGACGTGCAGCCTTTAGGTAGATTTTTAATTTTTGGATTTTATACCTTTCCTGCACTGGCTAGAGCATCTTCTGAGGGAGGTTATGGATTTTCTTCTTGTTAAATCAGTCCATAGCCTGCATATCTCTGTGTATCCTAATTGTCACTAATATCTGAACAGCGGTCCTGTTCTAAAATGATATGCTGTATTTAATTTCACCGCCTTCTTTTAAATAGTAAGGGCTCTATTTGCACAGAATGTGGAAACTTGGAGTCAATTATTTAAGAGGTTGAGACTGGGCTGAAGAAGGAAGTAGGACACTGGTATTTTAGGAGCCAAACCGTGATTTGGACCTTATGGTGGAAGTGCCTTCTTATCTGTAAGGAGACCATGACTCCTACAGAGGATTGAGTGGTATCCCTCAGATTTGCAACAACAGATTTATGGTTGCCAGACGACAACATGTTAGGCTGCCAGAAGAGAAAATAAGAAATATGTCTGAAAAAATAGTGACTGAGCATGCCTTAAAAAATGAACCATGCTAAAGAGATGTAAGCCCCATTTAAGTATGGGTATCTTCTGAAAAGCAGGTGTCATCTTCTAACAGCTTTCTAAGAGAACACCAGAACATAATAACCATTCAATGTTATTATATACTGCGCTTATGTCCTCAAATTTTATTTTCAATTTTTTTTTGAATGAAGCAAAATCTGTCCGTCATCTACCAGTGGGCTATTTTGTCAGGGGCTTGGAGGAGGGTTGCTCCCCATGCCAGGGCACACTAGTGCAATTCTTTTGCAACCAATGCTTTTAGAAATAGCCAAAGATTTGAGTCTTAATTTTGTAGGTGCCATTTCAGTCACATTTGTGCTTTTCCTACTGTCGTTTAGTGGCTCTTTTCTGCCAGTTGTTAAGCACTTCATATATGCGGTTATAGATGGAAGGATTGTGATGTTTGAGCTCTCTATATATTCTTCTTTGTTTATGGTCAACGATAAATGCATTCTTGGATTGAAAAAGGAATAAGAAAGGAGAGAGGGTGGGCCAGTGAGAAGCGAGGAAATAGGAAAGACCACTATCTTGTAACACTAGAGCCTCTTTTGCTTCCAAATGGAAATCTGTTTCCTAATGCAGTGAGCACTGGGTTTTCCCCGTTTGAGTGAGCTCCCTGCCTTGCTGTGCGCCTAGACCGTGCCCTCCACGGTGCAGGCTGTGGGGGCTGGCGGATGGTGGGGGTGGCTCTGTCACACCAGCCCCTGGCGAGGAGCCTGAGGCCAGCCCCGCTCGCCTCCGCTTCTGAGGTCTTTACTGTGGCGCCTGGCGTTCTCCCTGGTGTTTCTGCTTAAACATGCTCAGCCAGGCAATAAAACTGGGGTAGTAAGTGGAGCGTTTGTGATGGATGTTGCATGCATGAAATGTTTCCTTGTGGGGTGGGAGCCCATGTGTCTGCAAGAACAGCACTTCGAAGAAGCAGAGAAAACTTGTACTGGTATTTCTATCTCAGTGTAAGTTGTGTCGTAAGTAGAACTCAAAAGAAATTTTTAATGGCCTTACACTAAGAAAGAAGACTAACAGATATAAACTGCCCGCACAGCTGTAAATCTTCTTGTTTTTCTGACCAGCACCACCCATGTACTGTAATGTCTGGCAGATCCAATCTTTTCACTTAGCTGACCAATAGAAATACGTGTCACCATAAGCCATTTAGACTGAAAAGAAAAAAAAAATTCACCACCCTTTTAAACTAAAATCATTAGAAATCATCAAATGTTAAGAATTATGTATAGCCTCAAGCAAGTCTCATTGCTTGATCAGACTCAGTGAAGAGTGGCTGGGACAGTTTTTCCGGGCCAGAAACCAAAAACTATGCTGTAAGTGTCCAGAGTGTCTGTCTCCAGCAAAAGGAGGACATAATTCTGAAGGCATAGAGTTTTGCTACCTCCAGAAATACTTATGCTTATTCTGAGGGTGTGAATTAAGAAAGTAGAAAAGTAGGCGTTAACCTTTTTTTTTTTTCTTTCCCCTCTCCTAAAGGATGAAGAGGCTGTTTGAAGAAGCGGAGGCTTTAGGTGTGACAGTACAGTCAGTTGCGCTAGGAATACTGAGGATTGATTTTATAAAAGTTAATTCTTCTTCGTTTCAAGGACTGAAGGTTGTGTACAAGGGCACAAGAATATATTGACTGCTGGGAATGAATGCAGGGTTTAAGGAGTCTGAGGTGCTTTGTGACACATGTCATTTCTGGAGAAATGAGCCATCCAGAGAAACAGTTTGCGCTGATGTGCCAAGGATCTTTATGTATTGGCAACAGTGATAGAGTAAGAGTGCAGCAAAAGCTAAGCATTGCAAAAGACTTGCATTTTCATGAGGGACATAAGCAAAAGACAGTCAACGCTGTCTGAAACACAGACCATAGAAACTGCTAATCTAGTGAGTCTAGGAAGCATGCTTGGGCAGGTATTATAACTCAGGTCCACCAATAACCAAGTCAAGAACAATTACAACCCACTCAGTGACATAAATGACCAAAGAGGAAGCTTAGGAAGATACAGAAGGCTGTTAGTTGTTCTCCTTTTTCTTTTTTTTTTCTGTTTTCTAACTAGCAGTTTACTATCAAGAGACGTTTTCCTCTAGAAAGATTAGCATTTTGGCTGCCTGAGGCCCTGTCTCTTAGAAGGGGTCTATTGAAACCAATCTTTTTAGTTCTGTTCTCCACAGATTTGGGAACCATGTCTGCCTAATGGTGACTTGGGTTGCCTCCTCCTTAGGGTTGTGAATCTTCCCTATCTCCTCAACACTTTAAACATTTAAGGAGAAAGTGATTTTTTGCTAGTCTCTACCTGCTCTGCAAGCAGTTATCTTTGACATGCTTAGACTGTCTTTGATCTCGTGTCCTGGAACCGGTCTGTCTTTCCTGTTCAGGAGTAGCACAACGTGTACTTAAGTTTAGCTTCAGACTGAAAGATGGCCAAAGGCTCTATTTCTTTGGGCAGATTTAAAATACCTGCTTGCAAAGGTAATTCTGCTGAAATTTCTTCTTCTGACTTACAGACATAAGTCTGGTATCCTTGCCTGCATTCTGGCAGGGTGGAGGGATGGACATGGATATGGTAGCAATGGATGTAATTTTTGCAGTTGTCTATTATTTTGTTGAGGGAAAGGTATGCATTCACTGAAGCAAAGAGAAGAACAAAGACAAAGAGAATACTGCAGGGGTTAAAGTAAAGCACAGGAAAAACATAAATGCAAAAAAACCCCACCCCAACCCCCAAATACCTAACATAAGAAAACCTCAAAGTTATGACTCTAGTTTTCAACACAGTTTTGCAGACCATTTCGTATGTGATGTTTGTAAGCTATCCAGTCTCTCTTCATTTCCACATGGACTGAATGCAGCAGTTATCATGATCAGTGTTTCTGAAGCTTTTAGTTGGACTTCCTTCCTTTGTGCCTCTGCTAGTGCAGCTTTTTGCATCTGACTTCTTAAACAATAGGGAATCTGGTCTCCTTTTATTTTTTCCTGTTGAGTAAAGGCATCTGTCTTTTTGAATCATGCCTTAACATACAACCTGCTAAAAGAAAAAAAAAAAAAAAGATGGGGGGGAGCATCTCCCCTGCTGTGATACATATGGAATAACGCTGGACATCATAACAGGGTACACAGCCCCTTCCATGCTGGTACTGTAGGACTAGTGGGATGTGGGAAATTTGGGAGACACAACAGGTGAAAACCTGATATTAGAGGTTAAATCTCTAAACGTTTACTCTCCGTTCCATACTGCACTACAAAAAATTTACCTTCACTCAGGAAGCAAAACATGCATGCGAAGCTGGAATCTCAAAATTAATGTTTTTAGTGTTATTTTCATAAAACAGGAGCCAATAGTCCTTTTATTAAATATGCGCAGTGACTGTGCTTTTTTGTGTTTTGAAGAAAAACACATTACTTTTCTGAGTACAGAGGTAATCAAAATTCAGTCAAGTGGGATGACTCTCTGAGTTCTGACATCAAAGGGCAATATGTTTGATTGATATCAGTCAGATGGCAATATTGTCTGAAGAAATGCAGTCAGAAGACTTGCAATTTAAAGGCTGTAAAAAGTTAGGGGAGATGCGAGTGCAGTGTTCCATACTGATTTCCAGTGTACAAGACTGTGTATTAGAGAATTGGCAGTAACATGGCAATCTTGTCTCTCTGACACATGCATCGTTTGAAAGGATGGAGAGGAAGAAAATCAAGCTTCTACTTTTCAGGCAAGACAGTCAGTGGGGCATTAAGGATACAGTAGTAAATAATTCTTTTGTTGTTGTGTTCCTTGCTGCACGAGACAGGGGTTTGCATTGTACTTGAAATATATAGAGCACGTAGTATTACGGAACATTAATACGCAACAAACAACTTTTTCTTCTTTGTCATAGGTTTATTTGTAGTACAGTATTGATTCCACTGTCTGCATACAGAGAACAACAACTCTGTTACGCCTTTCTGACAAATTTCAAACATTAGCAGTATAGATACAGTTAGTTTTATTCTATTCCCCTGTCTTGTGTCTTTGTTTCTTAGTGTAAGTAATGGAGTGATGTCCTTTTACTGTAAATGGTTCCTTTGCTGAGTATGTCACACAGTCATTACTCCCTGCAGGGTTAAAAACAATGCAGAAAGCTACCTATGGGATTAAAACATTGCCAGCAAAGCAAAGTGAAATGGCTACAATTACTAGAAAACATTTTCCACTTATGGCAAAAGGTACCAAAATTGCATCAAAATAATTATCAAGATAAGTTAGTTGCACAATAAAATATTATGCTAAAAAGTTGTCAGAACAGCCATAGAATATTGCAAGAATTCAATGTCAAGGTAAAAAGACTAAAGGCTATCAAATAAACAATACAATTTGATGTATAAATGCCAAATTAGTCATAAACACTTGAAATATTCTTGTCTTGGAGGCAGAAGCAAAGATATTAATGAATAATTTCACATACCAAGTTTGTTCTTAGAATAAAGTAATTATTACTGCTAGTGGAGATATGCCTAGAAATCCTGGCTTTCAACATGGACCTCACTACGTTGGGCATTGCTCAAATGTGAGGTGAAGAAGTGACCTAATTCCAAACCAAAATTTAAAGTACAGAAGATAGATGTCGTTGAGCCAGCACAGGTTCAGCATGGTCTCAGCATGGGTGGTTTCTTTCTTTTTTCTTTTTGAAGGAAGTAAATCAAAGCAGTTTTAAGGAAGGGTATTTATGGGTTGCTGCCACTTGAACATGAGGAACAGTTAGAAGGAAGCAGTATATCTTTGGAAATGTAACAAGTGGAAGACAGGGAGTCTTAAAAAATGCCTCAGTTCCATATTTTTACTTACAAGCTTTCTTTATCAATATTTTTTTTGTATCATGAAAGGTGAGCTTTGGCTCAGTGTCAAAATGATGCTAATTTACAGAATCACCAAATTACAGAGTGGCTGAGATGGGAAGGGATGTCTGGAGACCATCCAGTCTGACCCCTGGCTCACAGCAGGGTCAGCTGCCGCCGGTTGCTCTGGACCGTGGCCAGCTGTGTTTGAAGATCTCTAGGGATGGAGACTCCGCAACCTCTCTGGTCAACCTGTTCCAGTGTTTGATCACTCCCACTGTAAAAATATTTTTTTTCTTATGCTTAAGTGAAATGCCTTGTGTTTCTGCTTGTGCCTGTTACCACTCATCCTTTCACTGGGCACCACTAAGAAGAGTCTGGCTCTGTTGTCTTTGCTGCCTCCCACCAAGTATTTATACGCAGTATCTTCAGGCCTGATCCTGTGAGAACTGAAGATTAAAGGCCAGTCATCTTTATTTTCAGAGAACTTAATGTTGAAAACTGGTAAACTCAAGAGTGTTGTTCCTGTTGCCGTTGTCTTCCTTGCTGGGGAAGAAGAAGGAGGGAATGTTGTTCAAGGGAAGGCTGCAAACCAACAGCAGTTTCCATTCCTCTTTCTGTGTCACTTTACCTCCATTTCCTCACCTGAGGTCTGCGGAGCGGGGCTGCTGTTTTGGATAGCATCATTTTCCGCTGAGGACAGCGGCACTTTAGAAGCTCAGGCCTGGCATGATTTGAGCCTGGACAGGAGACGAGGCTCTGGATGCAGCCTAGACGCCGTGGCATTTTCAGAGATGGCTGGAAGGGGCTCGGCAGGTGACTGGTGCTGGGTTTCTTTTGGATGTTGCTGCCATGAGGGGTGAGGTTTGGTGACAGTGAGGGAGCAGGGCCTTCACGGAGTGGGAGCCAGCCAGGCTTGTGGTCCCGGGCTGAGGGGCCGGCATCAATGTTTGCAGCATCCCATTGTCGCTGGCTCGCTCCAGACACAAAAGGGATGGGAATAACTCCCTGCAGCTCCCTGGTTCCCAGGCCAGGCGCTAATCCACTCCCACTGAGCAATTCAGGTCTTTACACTCTAAGTATGTGTCACTCTGTATAAAAGGCTCATTGCACCAAAGCTGTCAGTGGAACAAAAATAACGATCATACACAATGAATAACTTCTGAGGCTGGTCAGGGGTCATACAGTATTTTGTTGCTTTTCAATAAAAGATAATCTTTCTTGGAGGTAACTTTACCGTTTCTGGCTCTCAAATATTAAGCTGTGCAGTCTCGCCACTCGTGTAATTTAGGGATATATTTTTCATAAGTGAATGGAAACATTACCTTGGATTTTCGGTCAGGCAAAATGACTGGCATTGCTGTGAAAAGAGATCTGTTAGGATGTAAAAAACAGAAACGTGAGGACGGTAACACTGTATACCTGATTAGTGTTCTGTCCTTCAGTTCCAATTAACTGCTAGTAAACCTGTTAACCTAAAGTTTTTGTTTCTCTGTTTCTTTTACAACAAAAAAAAAAAAAAGGAGAAAAAAGAAAAAAGAGTTTGGAAACTCCTTTGGATATCTTAGCATAGTTTTATTGCCAACAAGCTGGGGAATGTAGGCTGACATACATCCTGTTTCTAATAGCACACACACTGTTTCTTTATTTAGAGCCTCTTTACCAGTATCAATTAAACCCCAGTTAAATTTGACACATCTTAACCTTGCGTTGGATCCAATTCATTGCTACAGCAGAACCCATATGGCACTGAGACAGTTGCAGGCATCAATTCATTGCTTATGTAGAGTTACTGGCTAAATGCCAAGCAGTAATCACTGCTTTTTGTTAATAGACATGTTTGCTTTTGCAGTCGTTTCTATACACAGTGCTCTAGATTAATTAGAACAAAATCTGTCATCCATCTAAGAAACAACCAGAACTCTTGAGATTTTTTTTGCCTCAGATTTAAAGAGAAATGAGTATTGGCAACCAAAGGTGGTGGTGTGGGAGAGTTACTCTAGAATAACTTATTTTGTTTATTGAACGCACATGTGTCTGCTCTTTTCCTTAAACAAGTAAAAGAGAATGGGGGGAAATTGCTGGTAATCTAACATACACATACAATTTGAGACAATAATTGCAGGAAGACTAATTGTGATTTTTTTTGTTTTTAACCTGCATTTTTAGGAAGAGCAAGACAACTACTGTTAAAGAAGCCACAATTCTATCTGTTTTCTGCAATTAAATGACGCTTTTAACCTAAAAAGACATTCAAATTATGCAAGTGCATGTGGAGGTGGACTTGCAGAATCATGTAAATATCTCTGAGATTTGGGTTACTGAGGCTTCCTTTTACTGCTGCCTGCTTACAGTTTGAAACAACATCTGCTCTGGTAGGCAGGTAAGTAAAAAAAAAAAAAAAATTTCTTACATTACTGGTATTGCATTTTAGAGAAATTTTAGCTTGTGCTGATACAATTTTGTCCTCTCACCCCCAGCTCGATGCCTGAATAATTGACACACTTGAGGGAACTTGTGGTACTGAAGGCTTCTTGTTAATCCATTAGCATTTTAAGATCATGTTACATTGTATCCAGATCTGTTGTGGTGCATGCATACACGATGACCTATGCTAAGCGTGGAATGCACTCGAGTATTTTACAGTGGCGAAATGGGAATGCTTTTAAGCTGCTGTATTATGCGATAGAAATATCATAAACTTTCTCACTACAGATTCTTGTATTGGTGCGTACCAGCATCAGAGTAGTTTAAGAAACCATCTTGTGGCATGTTATTTAATCAGTAGTTAAATAACATGTGGCATGTTATTTAATCTCTATAAAAAACATTTTTATGGTGTTTTCTTCAGGTTACCTGTTTTTGTTTGCATACATTCACAGAAAATTATTTTGGTTAGCCTGATTTGGAAGGAAAGCTTTCTGGTCCCCAGTTCTTCTATTCATAGATGTGTCACGTAGGACCATATTAAAAATCTACTGGGGCTTTCCATTTGATTCATTAGGATTTGGATGGTGTCCCCTGTCCCGATTAAAGACCTCAGTCTGCTGATTGTCAAACTACTGCTCGCTTGGCTGTTACTTGCAAATATTTTGCAATGACCAAATGTTAAAAGGAAGAGACATAAACATACTCGGTAGTCAATGAGTAATGGCAATCTCCAGTTTTCATTTAAAGTAGCAGTACAATTTATAAGCTTTGAGGTTTTTCTGTTTACTTAAGAGATTCAATGTGATTTATATCTTAGCACAGGATCCTGTTAAGAGCCACCCTTACCTCTTCCTCAGTATTCCTGACTTATGCTCTGTATATGTTACATAAGGAAAAGTGGGTGTATACATGTATATATACTATGTAATTTCTCTTTGCATGAAGGGACAGTAAAAATACCTCTGTTTTCTGGAAGTTATAATCTCTTTCAAAACTTTTTCCCAATATTGAGCTAATGTTTTAGTATTCCAGTGCTGTTGGTCCATTGTTCGGAAGTACAGCTTTATCAGCAGAATGTGTGGCAGATGGTTTACATTTGCATTAGCCTTCTGGAAAAGGAATCAGCTCCCACCAACAGAAGCTTCAGCTTTTCTTTTCAAAATTTACAGCAAATTCGTCAGAATGGCATTTTTAGAGGAAAAATACCCCAATCCGACTGTCTTTGCGTTCCCTTTTTGAAGAGAAAAAATGAGTCCTGTTCTAATGCCCTCATCTGCACATATATCTTCCATCCCCTCCCCCAGTGTTTGTTAAAATGATTTAAGTATTTCATTATGCGAAATGACTTTTATAAAAAGACCTTCCTTTTTGCCCCACAGTCATTCTTAATTTCGTTTGTCACTTGTTATAGAGTGGAGTTATGCGAAGCTAGGATATATTATTTGTTCTAGTCTGTATTGGATAATTTATTACATTAAGAAACCAATAATTTTCAAATATAATCAGATTTAAGTTTTTAATAAGATTCATCCTCCCATTCACACTTGCTTAATTTAAGGATATTAAATCTGCTCAGGAATGAGCTGCCTCTCAAAGCCTCATGTGCCTATTAAAGGATTTTATTCCTGATGTGTTAATAGGATTTAATTATATTAGCCCCATAGTCCAGAGACACACCACAATTGTTAAACTTGATAAACCAGACAAATACATACTAAAAGAGTGATGACCACCTCCTTAAAAAAATTGCATAAACTACAATATGTTTACATTTTAATATCTCTGCTGTGTAATGATAGATCTGCATAATGCTGAAAATTTAAATCTTGAATGTTTAACAAACTGTAAATACATTTTTCTCAAAAAAATCAAGGCTAATGAGGAAATTAATAAGGCTTTTTAAATGAGTGTTTGTCTTTGTTTCTTATCTCTGTTTCTCACAGATTAATTTAGATAAACTTTCAGTTTTCCTTTTCTTATGGCATCCTCTTGTCTGCAGACAAAAGCTGCAGCAAGTCATTCTGGAAATTCAGCATATTAAACACTGTCTCAATTTCTTTGTTTCCTGTGGTTAATTAGGTTAATGGCATCGTGACAGAAACAGAAAACAATGGCTTGGGACATTTTGCGGAGACGTGGTTAGGGAGAGGCAGAGAAAAGGAAGGCGCAAACTCCTGTAGTCTGTAAATGTCGTCAAGACCTCCTTTGGCAGAACTGGCATTGATCAGAAGTGCTGGATTTTGTCAAGCTCATCCAAATGCTAAATGCGCAGGAGTCAGCGCCTCTGATGGCTGCAGACATGGAGAGATGGAGGGAATGACAGGGTTTGCAGAGAATCGCAGGGAAGGAGGAAAAATTAGCAATACACCATCGGGTTGGACATTTTGCTTCCAAAATTAGATTGACGCGTGTTATGGCACGTTTCCATGGGTAATCACAGACACTCAACATGTATTTCAAGACAATTTAGGCCCTGAGTTTTTCTCTCACTTGTGCAGAGCTAGACTTTGGGCCTCTCAAAACGTGGTGTAGGCTGCGTTTATTTGGAGAAGCTAAACATGTAAAGTAGGCTTTCGTTTTTAAAAAAATAACTTTCTGGCACTTTTCCTTTCCATGATAGCCTTGGAAACGTAAACTGATATAAACTGTTTTTTGGGTTAGAAAGGAGGTAGAAGCAGAGTTCCGCTTTGCTCAGCAAGCGGTTGGTGAAGGAAGCCATAAGGCATCACGCTGGCTTTCCCCCAGTCCCCTGGCCTGCCTGGGCCCCTGAGCCGAAGCCAGGGGGTGGAGAGCCCATGCTCTGCCCCAAGAGTGGGGAGAAGAGGAACCAGCTTGCTCTGGGGTGCAACTGCAGGAGGAGGCACGAGAGGGTGAGCATAGGGTCTACGCATAAAATAATCCTATTCTTGCCAGTCCTGTGGCTCTAAATAAATGAACTTTTTGGAAATCTTATGATTCTGGGGACTCCAGCTTGTGATTGAAAATACCAAGGACTGACTGTGGTGGGAGAGGGATGGGCTGAGCACCTGCTGAGATCAGCTCTTGTTGAGGCTCCGGGCTAGGCTGTTTTCCAACCACCTACTTCAGACTTTTGAGCCAGCTGATGTAGGAACCGATTGTGAGGTCTGCGTCCAAACCTGCAGCGGGGAACTGAGATGAGCTGTAACCCAAGGCTGCCAGACCTCAGCTTCCTTCAGACAGTGCAGACACATGAGCATCTATAACAGATAGTCTGAATAACAGGCAAATAATTGTGGTGGTCTTTTAATACCTAAGGTGAGGTCTGCTTTTTTGTACACTTGTAATGCCTTGGTTAGCTGTGGCATTCCTAATTTATACTGGCTGTGAATAGCTTTTTAAGACAACATTGTGGCTTTCATGTTTATAGTTTGATAAACTCCTGATAAAATTACTTATTCAGGCTTGCTATCTACTGTTTGAGCAGTATTATTGATCGCTTTGTATGTCTGCATTGATATATATAAAAATCTGTGTATATTTATTGAAGACATTCTGCTCAAAGACGAGCGGCTGTAAACATGCAACTTGTCACCATTTATACATATATTCACTTTTTTCTTTGCCTGCAGTACTGCAAGAGAAGGTCTTTCCTAATTTAACTTGGGATTTATGGCTCTGCAGGGCTTTTTTCCAGTTAGGTGCCCATATTTCTTTTCACGTGAATCTCCCAGGCATTTAAAGGGGTGTTACCTGCCTTGTGTTGCAACTGGAACCAGAAGCCAAAATGGTAGCTGCCAGTGGGGATTAGCCGAGTGTGCCTTTGTTGTATCAGATACCAGGAGCAGGAACAGAGCTGGATTGCAGGTCTGATGAGGTAATCACCCCGCTCTGCCTCCTCAGCGCTCCCCAGGTTTTGTTGCTCTGTTTATAAATCATGAAAATTGAAATGGCATAGGAAATGTGTTCCTGAGAGAAATACTGAGATTTTGAAATTCGCCTCTGTTCCTCCCGCAAAATTTCCAGACTTTCCACCGAAGCAGGAAGGATGGTCACCCAGCAGAGATTGCTGAACCCAGTGGTCACAGTGCTTGTCTGGGACATTGGAACCATGCCTCATGGAGTCAAAATGCAAGAGAAATGCTCATGTGGAAGAAGGGTCTGAAATCACATATCAGGGCTGTAAGCAATGCCAAGGAATTAAAACTTAAAAGTTTAATTGCAAAGAAAAACAGTAGAAGTGACAATAGGAGAATGTATTTCACAAGGACTCCCAGAGGAGATCTGATTTACAGTTTGAAAAATAATAGCAGAGCTGAAAGAAATCAATGTTCTTGGGTAGATAAAATGATAAAAATTAGGAGGCACTCTCAACAGAGCCAAGGATTAGACTATTATACTAGCAGAAACAGGTCACTGTGCACACTGAAGTGTAAAAGTGGGATGAGTTTCGTAGCACAAATTGAGGTCCTCTGTTGAACACCTGATAGGGAGAAGAGGCATTGCCCAGGGACATTTGTGACAAGACATTATAGCCCAAGAGGAAAGATACCTGGGGCTTGGGGCAAGAAGATACAAACCCTGCCTCCCCCCAAAAATGTCCCGTCCTTGCAAAATGAAGTGTGGCTTTGTAACCAGGGTGATGGAATTAGTTAACCATGATCAAGAACAATGCTGCTATGTCCCTTGTACAGCCCTACCCATCTGGACATCAGGTCTGGGGACAGAAAGTCTAGTCTTTAAGTAATCATTAATGTTAACAAAAGAACAGGTAATGTGTTTCTGTCAGGAGAGAATGATGGAGTGTGGTTTTGTGAAGCAGACTGAAGAAACTGACCAGGATTGCCAAGATTGTGAGCCGAGTAGGTAAAAGGTGATTCCGGCAGGGGGAGATCGTGACCACCGACTCCCTGGTCCCCTGCTCAGGTAATGCCACCTACTCAAAAAGGAACAACAGAAGAAGGTAACTGAGTCTGTGCAATAATTTACATAGGAAGCGAGAAAGTTTACACCAATTGCCAAAGAGAATAATATTGAATATGCATGAATAAAATAAATGTGTATTTTTGATCTATATAAACTGCGTGGAAAAAGTATGAGGTATGCACGTTTGGTGGAATTATCCCCCATGCGCTGCAATAAAGAATGCCTGCCTTTTAACACTACATTGGTGTTACGAGGTTTTATTCCTGGATTTTCAGTGGCAGCTTGGGAAAAACCAACAACTTGACGTGCACTGCTGGTGAAGGCTATTGGCAAACACTGCAGGCTTTAATACGGTTCTGAGTTTACTCATACTTGTGGTTTGGTGGGGAGAAGTGTGTATTTGCACTTGAGATGCCATTGTTATTCTCATGATCTGTATCACACACGCTTTACCTCTCATATTATACTGTCAAGATCATTTTGCCAGTCTCTCATCCTTTCAGTGTTTCCTTTTAATTAGCTTGTCAGGCTCCTGTATGTCTTTGACTCTTTCTACGTCTCTTCATCCTGACTTCTGAGTTAGGACATTACTGGAGTACAGTAGGAAATTCACATTTCAACTACTTGTCTCTACATCCCTCCTTGCCCTCCCCTGCACCCATCCAGCATGTCTGGCATGTTTCCTAGATGATGCCCTCCTTCATAATGCATTCTTTTGTTTTTTTTTTCTTGTTTCCTTGAGTAACTTCAGCTGCTGTTTGGAGTCCTTTCCTCCTTTTTCTTTAAAGTGGAAACAATCTGGTATTCTATTTGATGTGTTTCCCATGGGATTTGGGCAGGAGCAGGCACAGCAATGATGCCCTCATCGGGCCCCGACGGGTACCTGGTCGGCGCTGAGCAGCGATTGCCATCTCTGCCTCCTCCTCACACCATGTTTGTTGCTGGCGAGTCTCGGCATCTCTTGCAGTTGCTCCTGTATTCTCATCCTTACTTCTCCTTTTCTTGCAGACTTAAAATGGGGCTGAGGAAAAGGTCACATTAATAACAAAAGTATTAATTTCTGTGCGACTAGAATAGTTTGCTTCAGTGCTACCAGGCACTGTTTCATCTTGCTTGTGCGGTTCATGAACTACATGTTAATTTTCTTTATATTTAATTACCTTCCAATGTCTCCTGTGCTTCAGGGTACAAGCTATCTTCTGACTAATTAGGGCATTTTCTCTGAACAGGCTATTCCCTATAAGTCTACGAAGGGTTGCTTGTACTTTCCATTGAAGCATGTGGTAATGGGCCTCTGCCAGCAGTAAATGGATTGCTGGACACTCTGCTCCCAAAGTTCCTCTGTTATTAAATCCACAAATTTACACAAAGCAAAGTTAATAAGTGTAGCTGAATGAGTGGGCTTGGATCAAATCTTTGGCATGTAGATGTGATGGAGTGCATAATGGGTGGGCTATTGCGCTTAAAAGAAAAGAAACATATTTTATCTTAAGACAATTACCCATTCTTTTGTGATAAGTGTGCACTATGTGTTAACTCCTCCCATTCCAGGCTTTGTTAGACAAGTCTTCTGTTATGTAAAAACTGTGCAGGCATCAGAATTTCATCCTCGGTATTGCTTGGTCAGTGATTAAATCAGGGCATGCTGCATGCGAAAAGCACCACAGCAATGCAAAATATTAGTATTGATTATGCATACAGCAGTCAATAAAAACATATTGTGTTTCGACTGCAAAAATGATCATCTTAATTAGCTAACGATTTTTACCTGATTTCTCAACAAAATGAGACATTATGCGATTGCTCTTTCAGTCTGACTGTTCTCTCTCCCTGTCACTTCTGGACCTGTTGGGTTCAGTCAGTGTCAGTCTCGTTTGACTGGGGGTGGAGATTTCAAAGGCATCAAGTCCTTATGTGTTTAAATAGGGCATCTGAAAAGCCTTCTGATACACCAGTAAGGGCAGCGCTGTGTTAAACCAGATCAGAAGCTGGAGCCGCCTGCAGGCACTCACCTGGGGAAGAGATGTGCGCAGGAGCGAGGTTTCACTGATGCTCACTGAACAATTTAGAGGATTTTATTAAAACCTTCAGCTTTGGATTTAGGAAGAGATGCTGAACCCTCTGCTCTCTGTTAAATGTCTGAAATGTTGAGATTGTGCAAAGAGCTGAGTCATAGCTACCACTTGCTCAGAAACTAAAGCTCATATTTTTTCTTTCCTTTGTAGATCAGGTTACCTGTTTCAATAAATGAACCAAACACACTAGGCACTAGAGTCACTCTTTCAAAAATCATAAGAGCCATTTAATGCACCAAATGGTTTATAAACTAAATGACAGAAAGCTGCCTCCTCACGCAGCAGTTCCCTTCAGGACGGATCATGCCAGGCTTCCTCAGCTGGCAGTTGCTTTCTACCAGGAGCTACATCTCCAGAGCCTTTGTACAGAGACACAACCAACTCATTTTCTGAAGTTGGGTCCTGTCCAAGCGTATGAGATTCTTCAAGCATGAAATTCCACTTGACCCTATTAAGGCTTTCTCAGCATCAGATATGTACACCGCAGAGTGGATAATGTTCATAACTCATTTCACATTACCCCTGGGTAGTGCCAGTGGAGAAATCCTGTCTAGTCTAATGCAATCAAAGCTGTGAATGCAAGGAAATTGAAACATCTGGCCAGGTTTCTCTGCTGTGCCTCAGGAGGTGTGACATGAGAGATTCAGGTCAGAAAGAGGGGCGACAAAGGCGTCTCTCCAGGGATGTGTGTCCTGCAGAGGACAGATGTCCCAGCAATGGTGCCAGCAGCAGGAGGGTGCATTGGCCAGGCAAGTCACCTCAGCTAATTCCTTATGCCTGCGCTGAAGTTCAAAGGTGCAGCTACAGTTCATGTAAACTTGTCTGAGGTAGCCCGAGAGTAGGGCACCTGAGCACAAATGACCGTGATGCTGTAGGCTGGTGGGGCTCGGCTGGACTAGCTGGGTGAATGTTTAAATCCACTCAAATGGTGGTATGGCAGGGGAAAGCGCATGTGTTGGGGTGGGTGCTGCTTGCTGAGGTAGACCCAAGGGTAGAGGCTTGCTCTCTGCCTCCTGTGTTTGCCAGGGGTGTGGGGTCACAGCCATGCAGAGCCTGTGCAGCCAGACTCTGCAGGACCTCTTGCAGCTTAGTGCATGCACTCAGTATAGGAAAAAAAAAAGCCATTGCCTTGGGCAGCTGTTTTCCTTCTGTGGCAAACCAGCTGTGGCCTTGTGCCTCCTTTGCTGTGCCAAGAGCTGACTGAGGGTGGCGGCTATGGGCAGGGACATCCCAGTGTCTGTCCCCAAGCCCTTTCATCACTGTGGTGCGAGAGTAGGAAGTCTAGTTTCCAAAGCTGTCTCCTCTCTCTCCATCTCCAGTCCTCTCCTCCCCCCTTCCCATGGCAGGCACAGCCAGGCCCCAGCTCTGTAGCCACAGGGCATAAAATAGGATTTAGTGTGCACACAAAGTGCCTTGAGCTAGCACAGATCTATCTAAGGTGACTCCAGTCCTGCTTGTCATGGTGCCTTGGGTTAGGAGAACCCTCCCTCAAAGGTATGTTCCTTAGAAGCTGCTGAGATTTATAATTGCATTTTCTGCATGTTTCACATTTTCTCCATCTTAAGATCAGCTTAAAAGGGAGACAATTATTCTTGTTGTTACTGTTTTGAGGGCAGAGGTATTATCTCCAGATGCTATCTGGGAAATTTATTCTAAGTTTTTGGTACTTTTAAGAGCTAAGGGTAAAAAATATCTTTAATGGGAGTTACCTACAAGAATTTCATAGTATTAAACAGAGAAGGCAGTTTTTATGTCTCTGTGACAAAGGCAGCTACTATAGAAATCTAACTATTTTAAGTATAATTAATTTAAGCAGAAAAATCAAAATTAAGAAGGCACATGTGTGTAAGCAAAAGTAAGCTGCGAAATCCAGGGCTTTGTTGAATGCATCTTTGAAAGAAATGAAAGAAGACATATGTCTTCCTTCCTCCTTCTCCTTTGCAGGTTACTTAAATTCAGAATTAACCTTCTGGTCAGGACCCTTATATGCATATAAAGTCTTATCTCCTCTATAGTCTTAGAATTAATCTAGAGGCTACTAGGCTGACGTACTCCTCATGCTCCAGCACTCTGCTGATGCTGGGAAGAAGATGTCATAAAGGGACATTTAAATAATTCCAGAAACTGTTTTCATTGCACTTAAAAATTTGTTATGCTTTTATTTCATGCCTGAACTCTAAGCATGGTCTTGGCCCCTCAGCTTTGCAATGCTGGGGCCCACCACAGGCGAGAGGATCTCCAGGCTGGTTTCTTACTGAAAGAAACAGTTATTTTGTTGGAAGGCTCCAGGACACACTGCCCATTGCTGTCAGGGATATTTTTGCAGTGTTGTTTTTGTCTGTGATGCTGGACAATTCTGCTCATGCTCTGGTGGATATTGTCCTTTACGTTCATAAATATTTTCAGATCCTTTGATTAAAATTGCTGTATACAAGATGCAGAGTAGTATTCTTATGTTGTTGTCTTGAAACACGAGGCATTGCTCTCTGCCTGCAAACACTAAAGCCTAGAGCACTGTCATTTCCTTCTGTATAATTTGGTATTTTTACCAGAATTTCAACTGTTGTGATAGAAGCAGTTCCTTCTAAAACCAAGGAATCACTGTATGCCTAGAAAAGGAGGGGGGAGAGAAGAGAGAATGGTGATATCAGACTTCAGCTTTTGAAACCAATAAAATTTTTATTGTGCGTCTTCTAAAATGATGTTCTAGCAGGGATTGATGACTGGATGTTTCTAGTCTTACATTTTCTAGCTCAGTGAGTTTCAGTACTGAAGAGACCACAAACTTGGTCTCACACAAGAATCATGAAGGACAGACTAGAAAATAAATAGTTTGTAAACTCTCCCTCTCCCAACTTTTGGGGAATAATACTTTTGCCATTATTGTTCAGCAGAAGTGACATTAACTTAGCTGGATGTGATGGCTTAGCTGTATTGCCTTAATTAAGGCAGTGAAAATGTTTATTCAGAAAGTGCCAGAGTGCCTGGGATATGTGTTTGCAAGGAATAAAAACTGGCTCTCCACAGAGGATTCTTTTTTTGAAGGATGTTTATAACTCTCTCCCCAGGTATACTTCCTCTCTGAACACATCCAATTTTTTCAGTTATCAGTAGCTGTTTGCCATGATGATTGATAACAACTCAAAACCAAACAGTTATTTAACCATTATATTCCCCTCCCCCAGCAACTTTTCAAAACAAGCCTTGAAGAATGTTTCACTTAGTATGAGTAGGGAGTAGGATTTTGCTGGGCTGTCTGAACCAAAATTAACCTGCTTCCTTCCGTGTCAGGGAGGACATAACGAATGGCTCTCGGGGCTGGCAGGTTACTTCTGCCTGTCTGCCCAAAGTTACTCCTTCGAATCTGGGCCAGGCTGACACAACTTGAAAGTTACCCTCAGGCAATAGTCAGGACCATATCTGATGAGTTTTGGGCTCAGTCCTACTCTCTCTGGGCATATGTTCACACATTAAAAATGTGCTCCCCTTCCCTGACTTGACACTAATTGCTCAACGAAGAAGTGAAGGATTCTGACTCTGATTTAAGCACATACTTGAAACCATCGTTCTTCGGCACAAAAATCAGCAGCAGGTAACATACACTTAGCTACACTTGAAGTGCAGAAGTATACTTTAAACATGTGCTGAGGTGCTGTCCTGAGAGAGGGTACTTTCTGAGTCCAGGTTGTGACCTGTCGCTTCTGACTTAGAGCTCACTTGTTGAAAATGATGAGACAACATGTGGGAACATCCACAGCATCCACAACTTTTCCATGGCATCGTGAACAATGAGAAATCCAGGGTCATCAGTGAGGCACTTCCTGGAACAAGTAACATTCACTTTTACACTCTCAGCATCTTCTGGGGGATTTCTCTTGTTTCACCTCCTCTAATGTTAGCTAGCTGGAGCCCTGGGACCTCCATGTAATTTTTGGAAACTTTTTTCTGTGCTTTTATTTAAAGCCTCCAAAATTTACAAATAGAAATCTAACTCTGCAAAGACAGCTAGTCAGACCCATGCTGCATGATCACTAGCTCCAACACAAAGAGGGGTGATCACAGGTACCTATGCCTGGAGAAATGTTTTTAAAATATTTTAAAATATTTTTTTTAAATCTTTTTTTTGAATTAGTTTTTTGACTTTGACTTTCACTCTTTGTTTTTAGACTGTCTGTGGTTTTTGACATGTACATTTGGCTCTCCATGTGATATCCCGAGTGCTCTGTATGAGGGACGTGGTTTTGCTACTGACCACCTCCTTAACCTTCTGCTCTAAAAAGCCTTCTGCAGCGGGGAGTCTCTATTTTCTTCTTTGTCCCTAGGAGAAATGCCAGCAGCATAGGTCTAAGAGCCAAATCCTTTGTGTCGTCCCTACAAGTACACATGCTTTGTGATGATTTTTCAAGTAGAATTGGTTATTTTAAATTACTAAGCTGAAACCTGACCATCTGTTTTTAATACATTAAGTGTTTACTGTGTTGATCTTCTATCATTTGATCTCCTTTACCATGACTACCAAGTCAAATACCCTACAGAAGGCTAAATATATTACCCTTCTCACTGAAACTTGTATTTTTCTTGAGAAAGGTAACAACTGCTTGAAAAGATCTATTTTTTCCATAAAACTATGTTGTCTGACGTCACACCACCCTTCATAACTTATTTTAGCCACGTCCTGTATTAGCCGCTTCATTATTTTCCCCGGGTTTCATGTTGGGCTGAGAAGGCTGTAATTATCTGGGTCATCTCATTTATCCGTGTTAAATATTGATGCTAAATATTTAATATTAAATATTGATACTAATAGGTGAAATGTAGAATTGATGACTGTACCAGATTCCTGGCCCTCAAGCAGGCGAGGCAGGATCGCAGCCCTCGCTGCTGGGCTCCTGGCAAAGAGCTGGGGACCCGCACGGGTAAACAAGACACGGGCTTGGAACAGGGCCCACCTCTGGTGTAAAAATCCCCTCAGTCATTTTTAACCATTCCAATAGCATGCTTGCTTTTTGTTTTGATGGGGTCTGAAAACTATTTAGGAGTCATAACAATGGTATCATTACTCCCAGGTGAGTCCGTGGTTGCATGTGGCATTTCATGGCTTCAGGCACTTTTACTGAAATCTGGAGCACAAGGCAAGCTCCTTTCTGATCAGCGTCCCTGGGTGATAAATGTAGGGCTATTCATCAACGGCGTTAGGAGACATCTCGCAAGTGAAGCAGCTGTAGTTACATCTATTTGGAAAGTGAAATCAGATCCCATAGGTACTATATGTGGATGAAAAATAGACAAGGGGTTTGTTCTAATGCTTCCTCCTTTTGTATTTCCAAGGGTGTGTGTGAAGTGTCCAGCATCACCAAACAGATCCTCTTTACTTCCTTGCCCTGTTTCTATTTGTACATTCTACTCTGATTGCTCTTTCAGGGTCTATCCTACTTGTTAGCTGAATTAAGGCGGTCCTGCATCAGGAGGTCTGCTGTCACCAGGTTGACCTGTATCAGCCAGTTGTATTACTTTAATTTCTTCACATGACCTCTTGCTCTTGCATGACAGCCATCTAGTATGTGGATGTTTTGCAGTGGAAAGGTGCTGAGAGAGGAAGAAAAAAATTGCCACTCACCTACAATGCGAATCATGAAAAGCTTTCCCAGAGCTGTCCATTCTTAATTTCCTGTGTTCGGTCTGTTAGCAGCATTGCTGGCAAAAAGCCAATGTAATCTGTGCTGCTGTTTCAAAACAAATGCCTCTTTATCCGGTAAGGTTATGTGTTCTTTCAGCTTTCCAGGCAATTCTACCAGGAAAGAAAAGAAGATCAAATGCCATTCTTCTCTTCTTTTTTTGCTTTCATATTGTTTTCCTCACCGTTGGAAGTAGAAATGCTTAAAAAAATACTTAACAGTTACAAAATAATAGTAGTAATAGTATTATAGAGACATCTTTTCTGTAAATCAGTGGTGACGGTCAACCTGGTGTCCAAGCAAAAAAATGTGCAAATGGCTTTATTGAAAATGAATGTGCATTTGTAAGTTAGGATTGTTTTTTAAATCCTTTGTGTTTATTGCTGGTTTCATAGTGATGACACTTGCAGTGATGCTACAGCTTTGTTTCCAAGAGTTCGTCTTATAGTGCTGAAGCAGGTAACTGAGTTTCCCCCCATGAATTTCTTTTTCCACCTGTCCAAACTGGCATCGTGGTCAAGTAAAAGGAAGCTGCATGGCAAATGCTTTTGTAGTTTACAGTATTTCGTATGGTATGGACAAGTTAGCAAATACAAGTAGGTCACCATTCACCGGGCATGGCTGGAAATCTCCTCCCTGTGCCTGGTGGAATACTGCTCTCATGGAGGATGTAATGTAAAGCAGGAGGGTGAAAGAAGGCTGGTTCTTGGCTGTCCTGCTCAGGATGCATACTTAATTTCCATGCACGTAACACTTCTGACACCTTGGTGCCAAGAAGGTTTTCCAGCAGCAGTTTAAGACATTCGTGTCTCTGGTGGTGGTCTGTTCCCTGCACTGAAAAAAAATACATGTGTGCCTCAGACGGTCCAGCGAGGTCTGGTGTGGCTCAGATTGATGTCCAAGGCAGATTTGCATTAAAACACTGAGTTTGAGGTGGGGCAGCTAAGATGTTGGCGTATGAACTTTCCTCTGAGCGCCTTGTGGGGTGGCAGCGGGCAGGCGCAGGTGCTGGCAAGCCTGCCAAGTTCCACGTTGGCTCCTGGCCGATGGTGCTGTGGGCTTTGGGCATCAGGGGGACACTTTGGGTATCTCTTGGCTGAGGAGCGGGTCTGCAAAGGCCGCAGGGTGTTCCTAGTGCTGCAGCTCCTTAGGCTGGATCTTCAAAGAAAAAGTAGGTTGCTTGTTTTTCTTAATTCAGTTTTATATTTCTGTATGTCAGCTGTCTGTTGGACAACTGTTTTCCAGCAATTTCTGCTTCTGTCTGTGTTGGCTTCTGGCATCCCCTTACCAAAACATGGCCAGGCCCAAGGTCGGAGCAGAAATAATCTCTGTTACTGTGCAGTAGTCTAAACCTGATGGTCTGACTTTTAATTTTTCATAATGTGCTGCTTCTGTTTTCCGTTCCTTCCTGTCCAAAACATTTTTTTGCCCGTTTCTCCACAAGGCTTTCATTAGCTTTACCTATTCCATTTTTAGTTTATGCAATCTGGTTTCAACTTTGAAGGTTGTTTTTTCCTCAGTCAAGGTCTCTCCTGTGTTGTTGCTCCACCCATGTGTACACTACAAACTTTAGGTGGCCTTCCCCTGTGCACATCTATCAGCTACGTGTGGATGTCTGGAAATGCTAAATCACAGAAGTTCTGTAATCAGGTCTGTGTGCTCTGCACAGTTGCCAGTGATCGAGCCAGGCTAAGGTGCGTTTTTAGAAACTGAGTAATAGAAGTTGAGTAAAAAATCTTTCATCTAGGGAAGTGTGGTAATAATCTGTCAAGAAAAAGGACTGTTCTAACCTTTCTGAAAATATAAGAAGACTGTCCATCTTATGACTGGAGATTAAAACACGGAATGCTGCTCTTATCTGAGTGTTCCCTGATCATGTATGCAGTTTCACGTATAAACCATACACTTACATTATTTATGCTTTCACATCTTGGTACATACATATTACTCCATCTGTGTTTTTTTCCATTTAGTCTTTACCACTCTGCATTAGCATTGTACTTGAATACAAACCTGTAAAATAAGTTAAAGCACCTGTTTCAGTACTGGAAGTACAGGACCATGTGTTTTCCAGACAGGAGACCTAGCTAAAGTTTTTTCAGGTTTTTTTACAAAGTAGATTCATAGGTTATGCATAGAAATGCTATCTTAACTTATGACCTACCGACTTCTGAAACAAAGAATGAATTAAAAAGAATAGCAAAATGTTTGCTATAATCAAATCAGCTTGTTTTGTCCTTGCTCTTTTTATCTGAGTAATTTTACATGCAAAGCGGTACTGCTTTCTGGGCATAGTGAAGGGTTTCTGTAGACTTTCTGAGAAGAATGGTAAAAAACATTACTCTTGACCTAGCAAAGGAAACATAAAATACATTCTCAAAGCAGGCTGTTGTTAATTACATTCTGTGCTCAACGTGTTGACTGAGGAGGCCCTATCACCTATGCTGCTGTATAAAGCAAAGATTCTGTAAAATGCATCCTTTAGCTTCAGAAACTGTTCTATCAGCAAAGGCAATCTCTTTGAAAATACAAGGGAATGAGAGAGAAAGCAAAATGAGAGATACTACTTCAAATGATATGTTTGAGTCCTATTCTAGCTGCTTAAAAAATATCAGTTTTCCAAGAGAAAAAAAGTTCGAAAAAGCTTTCATGCACTGCTGTCAGAGATACCACAGCTCATTAGCAGCTCTTCTCAAAGAGGAATGAATTAAGGACAGCTGACTTGGAGACCACAACGCTGAACATGGCATAGAATACCAAGGAAGAGGAAACCTACCAAAATATGGTGAGTTTGATCTAAGAACTCCTTCAGGGCACACACAAAATGAGATAGAAATCTTCATGTAGTATCAGTATTTTTAATCCAGAGGGAGGAAAAAAATGTTTCTTACTCAGGTAATGTACTGGAATGAACCAGTGCTAAGAGTTCAGTTGAATGTACTGTAGCTACTGCTCCACCAAACTACGAACCTTTTGAAAGTTCCTTTGTGGCTAAGATACGGAGTCCCGTCTGATAATCAGCAGGATTTCAGATATATCTGTTCTATATGATACAATTACTTGAGCTAGCTGTAAATTGGGTAGATAAAATACCAGAAATAGTTGAGCTGCAAAAATGTGGCATATGTGGAGAGCTACTTAATCCCGCTGGGCAAACAGAATAGTGAGTGCTGCTTTTATGAACGTTAACTGCTGTCTAGACATACCTGTAGCCTCCTAAACCACTTAGTACTTCTGAAAGTTTTACCACTACACTCATCAGTCATTTTATATGCTTTAAAAAGCCATGCAATGACTGTTTAATTATGCAAAGTGAAGGTATAATTAAATTTCACTGAAACTGTGAGGATTTAAATATGATGAAATAAAATGGGTTTAGTTTTACAGGCTCAGTGTGCCACAGAGGAATTGCAAAGCCTTTTGATTTCCTTTTTACATATCTGTAGTTCTCTCTGGGGGGAAAGGAGAGTTTGAGCCCAAGGTGGCTTTCCGTCTTTGTGGCAGGCAGTGTAGATGTACACTCGTGGAAGTTAGATGTTACCAAGCACAACTCAAAGATGAGATTTGTTTTTCTCTAGGAAAGCTGCCAGCACTGTTAATATGTACATCTGGAAGTTCTTGAAACCTGTTAATGAGGACAGTGGTAAAAGCCATATAAAGAGTCAAAATAGGCAGATCTATAATACAACTTTCAGAAATAGTAGCATGAAACTGGGCACCCAGGCATGTGACCTGAGTGTGTACTACTGCCTCTTCACAACCAAACGAGCTGCAAGGTCAGCTATTCTGGAAAATCAGGCTGTGTGCTTAAAAATGGATGCAAGAGATTGGCTTTTCCCTGATATTTGGAGCTTTTAATCTTCCTACTTCAGCCTAATGGCAGGGCTGGCTAAGTACCTTCTGTGTACTGCTGGGTTGCTTACCACGCAGGGTGGTGTGGTAGTGAGTCGATTTTGCTTTCCTCTTTCTGGTTTAAGACCCATTTTTGGAGACAACAAATAGAAGACATAATGAGCTTAAAATTCGAGTTAAATACTAGTTGAGGTATTGATTGTTGCTTTTCAACAAATGGAGCAGATACTGAGGATGGAAAAATGTCTGAAAGGGAAGGAAAACATGGTGGAAATGCAGCATTCCTTGTCTAGGTCAGGCTTTCCCAAATGGTGCTTAGTGAGGGTGCACTGGTAGGTGCTGGCTTTCCTCTCTCGTCAGCTATGATACTATAGTCTTTAAAGATAAACAGAAAGGAGGGGAGATGTTTCGTACAGTTGTGGATCAGAGTCACAGTCCAAGATCCTTCTGTGGTATGGTTGCATACTGTTGCGAGTGTATCATACAATGATATAAAATATGCAAATTGCATCACATGGGTAATGGGCAAGCTTATAACTTACATCATGACTTTTATTTCTTATGACGTCTGATTTTAACTCTTCAGTCTGAAGTTTTCAACTTGGTGTCTGGCTTGAGCTGAACTTTTTTTGTTCACTTCAAAAAAAGTTTGAATACAATTCAGCCATTTCTAGAGTGTGCCTAAATCGAAAAATCGCTGTGTTTGTTTCCCTCTCTCACGTGCCCTCTCTCTGTTAAGTTCCTTTGGTTGCCTTTTTTTTTTTCCTCTTTTGGCAAGCTTCTTGTAATCAGAAGAGTTTGTAGAGTCACTTCATTAAGGGGAAATCTTCAGGCATCTTCATACCTTAAAAAGGACACTTAAAATCCAGCAGATAAGTTTGAGTTGGAGGCCTTGTACCTCCAAAACCTCCCAGGGTTAGCAAAAGTACATGCTGAGAGCTGTGCCGGGGCTCAGCACCTGGGCTGGAGCAGCACCCACTGCATGCTGAGCTGTTTCTTTCTCTGGCCACATTCAGTGCCCTGGGTAGGTGGTGGATGCTGAATTAAAATAGTGGATTATGTATATCTGCTTCAAGCATGCGGTATGCATGAGTTTGTGCTTTGTTGCCTGTATGCCCTCCCCTCCCAGTCAGCCCAGAGGGTCTGTTTTCCTGGTGAGTCTTACCCAGTGGTCGTCACCACAGTATCTCTCCACTTCACAGGCACGTGTCAGTCCAAACCTGTGTGTAAAAGGTGACTGCATTTTGCAGCAGTATTTTAAAGCATACATGCAAGAGATTAAAGCAAAGTGGCATTTCCTTATGGTAGTAGTTTACCTATGGAGTGTAAATAATGTACTGCTAGCACAGGATTTTGGATTTATTTTAATTACTCAATGTGATTTACGAATTAATCAGAAGTTGATGTAAATGCACCAAATTTCACAGATTTTGGTGACTGGTGGATGTATAAAATGCCTATAAAATGCACTTTTAAAGTGGAGGAGGAAATTATTCTAACTTGGATAACAAACGACAATGTAGCAGGAAAATTAATACTGCTTTCTGTCTTGCAGCTTCTAGCAAGAGGCTTTGGTCGCTGCTCAACCCTATGTGCTACCAGGGATGTAGATCTGTCCCTGGTTAATTATTGTATTTACTTACAGTGTTTTGAGCTGCTTTTCTGGTGGATGCCGGTCTCCCTTAATGAAACATCTTGGAGATAAACCAGGGCCCCATACCAGTTCAGAATAAGGTCTGTGGGTTTTCTGAATGGCCATGGGTGTTAAGGATTATTGATTTTTTTTCCTTAAAACTCCAAATAATACATCAAGAAATCAGTTTTATTTGGATGTAATCACACAGCCCCCATAGTCATTTAAGCAAATGTTTCAGTGATAGCACACTACATAATTACTCATGGGTAGGGAATAAGTGTGTGTGATGGGAAAGCCCTGCTAGTGTTAACGCCTTCTGTAGCACTGCAAAGTCCTGTAGTGACATGCAGCAAAAAGTTTCCCCCTTGAATATCTGTCAACTGAGGAGGAAAATGCCATTCAGCAGTGATACCCTGCCTTGATTTCCTTTCGTTCTGTTTCCTGGCCTCACCTGTGGGTAGGCTTTTTGGAAAACACACTTGTTTTGTGTTTATCCTTTTGAAGACCTACATGAGCACCACTGCATGATGATGGACCATCCTCTGAGAGAGCTGGCTCCTGAAGTCTCAGGTAGTTTTTACCACCTTGCTAGTTAGTAGCTGTGGTGTGTAAACCATTTACTGACTTACCTAGGTTGAGCCCAGATCAAATGATCACCTGTGGACATACTCAGCAGCTTATTCTAGACTTAATAATTAACAATTGCTCTTTAAAAAAAGAATAAAACTCACCAGGGAAAGGTGAAATTGAAATACAGTTACATAGGAAAAAGGTGGTCTTTGAGATGAATGAACTGATCCATACATTCTAGTATGGTAGCTGATTCTGTCTCTTTAGGTTTCTCATCATATTTGCAGACTACAAAGGAAGACAGAGGAATCACTGAAACAGAAGTATTATGAGATTACAAGCAAGTCAAGTACTTTAGAAGATGCGCTGGATGTGCTTGCCACACTCCTGCGTAACTGAATTGATAACGTGAGAGGGAGAGACAGAAACCAGCAATGTCAAGAAACAAAACAAAAATCAATAAAATGAAACTGTTCCTTTCAGAAGGCACAGGTACTTCTTTATTCTAGACGTTTTGGTCAACATCCTTGCAGTGGGCAAAGGCGGAAATCCTAATGGGTTCGTGTGCATTTAGTATTTGATACTATAGTCCTACTCCTATCTTTAACACTTCAACTTCTGTACACTCACACACCTTCCTTCATAACTGCCTAAAGTTTTCTTTCTCTTTGTGTGAACATCTTGACTAACTGCTGAACTGAACATTTTAAGGTGATTTCTGTCACCTTGCCAGTGCTACCCAGTTCTTTCACCTTTCCAAAAATTTCATGTTACCTCATGAGCCCAGGCGTGGCATGGCAGTGTCGGGGGGTGAGATCAGCAGCCCAGCTCAAGTGCATCTACACCAATGCGCGCAGCATGGGCAATAAACAGGAGGAGCTGGAAGCCATTGTACAGCAGGACAGCTATGACTTGGTCGCCATCACAGGAGCTTGGTGGGATGACTCTCATGACTGGAGTGCTGTGATGGATGGCTATAAACTCTTTTGAAGGGACAGGCGAGGAAAGAGAGGCGGTGGGATGGCACTGTATGTTAGGGACTGCTTCGATTGTATAGAGCTTGAAGATTGTGATGACCAGGTTGAATGCTTATGGGTAAAGATGAGGGGGAAAGCCAATAAGGCAGACCTCCTGCTGGAGGTCGGTTATAGACCACCCAACCAGGATGAAGAGGTAAATGAAGTTTTTTATAAGAGGCTGGCAGAAGTCTCACAATCGCTAGCCCTTGTTCTCGTGGGGGACTTTAACTTACTGGACATCTGCTGGAAATACAACACAGCAGAGAGGAAACAGTCTAGGAGATTCCTGGAGTGAGTGGAAGATAACTTCCTGAGGCAGCTGGTAAGTGAGCCTACCAGGGGAGGTGCCTTGCTCGACCTGCTGTTTACTAACAGAGAAGGACTGGTGGGAGATGTGGTGGTTGGAGGCTGTCTTGGGCTTAGCGACCATGAAATTATAGTGTTCTCAGTTCGAGGTGAAGTTAAGAGGGGGGCCAGAAAAACCACCACCATGGACTTTTGGAGGGCAGACTTTGGCCTGTTCAGGATGCTGGTTGAGAGGGTCCCCTGGGAGAGAGTCCTGAAGGGTAAAGGGGTCCAGGCAGGCTGGACATTCTTCAAGGAGGATAGGATCCACCCAAGAGTGCTGAGGGAACTGGCAGAGGAGTTGGCCAAGCCACTCTCCATCATCTATCAGCAGTCCTGGCTAACAGGGCAGGTCCCAGATGACTGGAGGATAGCCAGTGTAACACCCATCTACATGAAGGGCCAGAAGGAGGATCCTGGGAACTACACGCCTGTCAGCCGGACCTCGGTGCCAGGGAAGATTATAAAGCAATTAATCCTGAGTGTGCTCACCAGGCATGTGAAGGACAACCAGGGGATCAGACCCAGCCAGCATGGGTTCATGAAAGGCAGGTCCTGCTTGACCAACCTGATCTCCTCTTATGACCAGGTGACCTGCCTAGTGGATGAGGGATAGGCTGTGGATGTTGTCTACCTGGACTTTAGTAAGGCCTTTGACACTGTTCCCCACAGCATCCTCCTGGAGAAACTAGCTGCCCATGGTTTGGATGGGTGTACTCTTCAC
>Ga0065711_1030397_pt1 | contig 32642 bp, 16 predicted proteins | sample Hoacrofraction12_FD_59098 | JGI IMG/M metagenome (GOLD analysis project Ga0065711, IMG submission 59098) | Hoatzin crop microbial communities from Cojedes, Venezuela - Epithelial fraction 12 v2 (version 2) | ecosystem: Host-associated > Birds > Digestive system > Esophagus > Crop | place...
GGTCCTGTGCAGCCTGCTGTAGGTGACCCTGCTTCGGCAGGAGGGTTGGACTAGATGACCCACAGAGGTCCCTTCCAACCCCTACCATTCTGCGATTCTGTGATTCTGTGATGTGCATTCCATCCCAGATCTGTGTTTTAGCTCTCTAAGAATATTTTTGTAATAGAGATACTTTTCTATCAGTGGAAATGTTTAGCATCGTTAATTATAAGGATCACAAAATAATTGCAACCCCTGGCAAAATTGTAAAGATAGTCACAAAACCCAAGGCAAAAACATATATAATTTTGTTGTAGATTTGTTTAAATATGCCTGAACCTTTCTTTGGGCAGAAATTCATGATTTTTCACTCCAAATCAGTGAGTAAAAATTTTAAGTTACTCGCTTTGTAAATCACATGTTGACCATCATTTTTTTTTCTTAGGGTAGTAAACACTTTGCTGTCCTGTGCTCAGGGGTATCTAAATATGTGTTCATCATCTTGTATTTGTATGTGATTTAGTAGGGGCTTAAAAGACCTACTACCTTCTTGGTTTGTAGGAGTTACGCAGCACATGAAGGCTGTCTTGGCACTCTAAATCAATCTGCTCTTCAGCAGTCTCCAGTGCATTTTAGTGTTCAAGCTGAATACGTCTTTTGCAGAGCAGCACTGACAAACACATGAATTTATACTCTAGGATCAGATGTCATGGCAAAAAAGTTGGTATCCAAGCTCTGACAGTCAGTATACTAAATTTGAAAGAATCTTTATTTTTCCTAAAATAGAGAACATTCAGCATGTGACTGGCAAGTAAGAAAGAAAAACCAATGTGATTTTCCATCCCTGAAGCAATTTCTTAGTAAAACGAGATACTTTAAATGGACCTCTGTGAAAACAAGAAAGCTTGTTAAAAACAAGGTTATCTCAAGCTCTGCACTGGAACCATTCACTTCCATGAAGCCCATCACAAAAATTAATGTACCAGAATCCAGAATGTAAAGGGGAAATCATGTTATTTTACTGCTTTACATATATATACACATATATAAATATACATACCATATAGGAACGTATTTGCTTCTTGCAGTCACATGCACAACACTTAGACCTCCTCATCGGACAACTACCATTTGAAAAGCACTAGGAAGGAGACCTATATTCAGAAAGTGCAGCAGTACTCAAGGCTGACCTGTTCAACAAACTTCTTCCTCTTCAGACACCTTTTGGAGAGCTATCCATTATTACTCCCATATCAAGAAGATGGAATATGGTGGTCAAATGGGATACTGTCATTCATTAAACAAGTTCTCAGAGGCTACATGAAGTGAGAAATAAAAGTGACTGCTACAGTAAGTCACCTGTATCAAACCTCCTTTTTTAGCACCTTTCCTTTCCATTTATTTTCCCAGCAGTCTTATAAAACATTGTACCATTGTCAGTTTAGAACTTGTTTTACATATATCTCATCACCAGAAAGAGAAGTCATAAAAGGATTAACACTTTTGTTTTAAAATGGCTATACCAAAGAGAACTAAATTGGCTAGCAAATTTCTACTGCCTCACAAAAGGCCTCCCGGTCTGCCTTGCTCCTGTTTCATGCACCCAAGCAGGACAATACTTTGTTGGGTGGAAAGTGCCATCCAGAATATCTATCCGTACTAGCTGTTCAGGCCTCTTCACAGGAGAACTCCTGCTGATACATGGCAATTAAATTTTAAACAAAAATTTTCTGCAGACCACAGATTCCTGTAAATCTCCATTACAATTTACACAAACAAAACAGAGATGGAGACTTATACAGATGCCTAGGTACTACAGTGACTTTCTTCAGCATATAAATGGTTTCATACAGTTTGAGAAGGCCACTTCAGAGCTGAAGCCTCAATTTAAGACAGTTTTTCTCCACTATCACTTAAACTCTATTAAACATAAATACTTCATTCTCATTAGTGGCTGAAGAAAAGTTTTATTTTCCAATAAACCAACTCAGAAGTCGTGAAATCTCAAAATTATGCAGTGTTCTTATCTCTAGTAGACATTGCAATATCTTTTTTTTTTTTTCAGAAAACAATTCTTGAAAGAAATCTGAGCAATAAGCAGAGGAATGCGTTTCATACTCTGGTATTCATCACACATGGTGCTCAGTTTTTGTTTACAGTATAATAATCAGTGCTCTGCAACCCATTGTGGAAATTTGCCTGTGACTCAGTTCCACCAATCAATGCTGTCAGATGACTGATGACCTGACTAATAAAACAACTAGCCAAATTTTATAATTCTTGGACACATCCTGTCCGACTCAATACAAGGCTATCCTGGCCTACTGAATACAAGGAAGGTAAGCAGATAGGATTAGCAAAATATGCAGCACTGAAGCAGAGGAGTGTCTTTGGTTCCTGGTCCGGCATTTGTTTTGCTGCAGTCCTCTTAAGATGAAGACAGTGCAAAGGTGCAAATCTTTTCCCTCCCTCAGCCTCCAGCCACTGGGGCTTACTTAACAAGGAGTTGCTATCCTATTTTAGAAGAGCTTACTGCTGCGAAGTGCAGGACACCTACATCCCAAGAGGATGACTAACAGGTGGAGAGATCTTGTTCCAGAAGGATGTACCTGGCCAGTACCTGGTAAAGCTGGGATTTCAGGCAAACCCCTCTCATTGCTGATTATTTATGGGCTGCTGCACAAGAAGCATGCTATCCTTAGGTTAGTGGCTGCTCATGCTATGGGCTGTTTTGATTCTTTTTCTAATGAAACTCAGTTGATAAGCATTCTAGCCCAAACTAGTTCAAGACATGTGCATGTCATGAGATCTCATTTGCCCCACAAATAGGAGCTAAAGAGAAGTTTGTGGGCTTATGATGACCTTCCTTCTTTTCAACAAGTGAGGAAATTGAAACTCATGTACATGTATGTGTTTCTCCAGACTTCCAAAGGCACTGTAGGTGTAAGGCTGCCAGGTGTAATTACATGGCCGTGTCTGTCCATCATGGAGGTGATGAACCATTTAGCAGTGGGAAGTATCCACAGAACTGGAATGGCTCCCTTTGACTGTGGTAGGTTTCAGCTGTTCCTACCATGAAGTGCATTTCCAGTCTAATGTGAAAACTTGAAAGACTATTAGCAGGTTGAAGATAAGTACGTGATCCTTGAGAGCCTTCTGAATATGTCAGGCCTGGACAACCCCACTACAGCTGGGCAGGGCTGTGACACAGGAAGGGAAGGAGCTGGAGAACAACAGGCGGGCTGAGTGTCCCTGATTTTGCAAAGCCTGGCATCCACAGCTGTGTGGAGAGTGATCTGATCGTAGGGATACTGCATCCAAGCTAAACTACTTCAGATACAAACAGCCCTTCTCTTTGCAGGGGAAGACTTCCTAACCCTGAAGCATGTTATTGTGATCAAGCATATTGCAAATGTGTAAAGCATTTCTCTGCCATCCCATGCACTTCTCCCTGACCTGTGCCAGGCACCTCATAAGAACTTGCAGAGGGATAGTGTGCCACAAGCATTTCTCTTTATGCTCCTTTGCACAGCTTTTCTCCCAGGACATGATAGGCCGGGGGGGGGCTATTAGATTTAACACTTTCCTTCCTGCCAGTATGGCTCAAAAAAGTAAATGTTTTTTTATTGAAGGCTTGTGCTTTCTCTGCTTCAAACAGATATGACGAGCCTACTCCCAGATGAATGGCAAGAAATTACAATTTACATCCTGAGAGGAAGAAGAAAGCTGAAATTAAATCAATTTAGATTCTTCAGGGATTTATTCTGACCGCTCCTCACTAAATTTATAAGGTTTCTGCTTTTTCATTCCATAGCTACTGCAAAGTTCCCCCTTGCAGGGTAATGAGTTGCATTCATGAAGTTATTCATAATGCTGTGTCATTCCACAAGTATTTATATTTGCAATTTACACGAACTTGATGAAATAAATCTGTTGAAAGTGCCACCATAACTCTCATACATGAAAGTTTAAAACCTTAAAACACTGTGATGAAGATTTTTAAGCCTAGTTTTTGATTTTAGGTATCTCAGCCTTTGTGTCCCCAATTAGGCACAGCATATGCAGAAGACATGTTATTAGATATACTGATTTTTTTTTTTTAAGTTTCAAAAAATAGTCACAAAGATTATTAGTTGGATTAGAAAGCATAGGTAGGACTTCTTAAGGCGTGTCTATTACATGAAATAAGGCATGGGGCCAAGCTCTACAAGTAACTGGTGAAGTGGTGGGAACACTTCATGAAACAGACTTCCCATCATCTTGAAGTGGAAGAGGAAATTGTTTCAAATCATGGGGAACAAGCACCTAGCTGCATTCAGGTTTAATATGTATGAGCTAGGAATCCGTCTGATATGCCTAATACAGGGTAGGGAAATGATTTTCTGCTCATGCTCTGTTCTGAGTTTCTTTGCTATCAAAACAAACAGCTGAATGACGCTTCCCTGGAAAAAAAAAATCAGGACTAGCATGGAAGTAAATTATAGACAAGCAGATAATGAGCAATTTACTGTATTTTTTCTTATTTTAAATCTCCTTGTCGAAACAATGTGCTAAAGTATGTAAGACATACTACAAGAAAATTGAGAAAAGAGCAATGATTTAATTTCTAATGATATAACAACTTCCTCATGTGCTTATCACAGCTCCTAATGTCAACTACACACAACAATTCTTCTCTTTCTCTCTTTAGTCATATTTGTGGCAGCACCAGATGACAGCATTCCATCCTTAATGGTAAATCATAAATAGCTCTTTATTCTTCACTGCAAAAATTTGATCATTATTAACCACACTGGCATTCATGTGAATGTAATTAAGTATTTTTCATAAGAATTCTACTGTAATTTTGCAATGCATGAAATTCACTTAGTCTAGAATTATGGTGACAGCTTTGAAAGGGTAGATATTAAAGGTTATATCTATTGTCTTAGATGATAAGCTGAGCCTTTAATGAAAAATACGGACTTAAGCGTATGCAAGCAGAATTTGTGCCAAAATAAATGGATCTCCAGTTCTAAGCAGAATCAAATTCCTTGTTACAATGAGTCAAAAACTTTGCTTAGCAATAGACAGGTTTGCTTCAAGACATACTTGACAAGATGGTAGAATTAGAAAAATAAGTTTGTGGACTACTTGAGAATATTTAGAACCAAATACAGAATAAGGATCATCTTATTTTGGTGTGCTTGGTATGGCACAGTTCTGTGGTTTAACATAGTATCAAGACTTGCTTAAGTCCTAATTGACGTGGATATAAACATATTACAGGAGTCTCTTCCAGCACCGTTTCTGTGGACTGGGACACATCCCATCACCTGCTTGAAGCTTGCCTATCTGCTGAAGAAAGTCAGTCATGGGGGAAAGCTGCCTGACTGAGAGTTTATGGGGCAGTGAACTGGTGAAAGCTTAGATAGGGAAAGCCAGGACTAGGCTATCTGCCAACAGACACTGTAGGCAAGATTCTCTGTACAGCAAAAAATTGTTAATGTTGCATAATAACCAGCCTGACCTTCTTTGGGATCTCATGGACAAAAATTTAGAGGTTTAGTTCAAGCATGCAGTTAGGGTAGTTGCAAATTCTGCTTTTTAATTTCAGAACTCTTGGGATGAGATACACAGGGGATGTCATTCATTACCAGTGACTAAATCTGTACCAAGAGACAAACTATTCCCCGGTGCCAGTATGTCCTAGCTTTAGAGGTCGGCACGAACAACACTTCCAACTCCTCCATAAGTCAAGCAGTAGGAGTTTCTTCTGTGACAAACCAAAGGATAGTATGTGTTATTGTACGACCAGACACTTCAAATTGTGCCAACTTCTGTTCTCCATGTACGATTTTTTAAATGCTGCTGGACATGGTCCATAGGAAGTATGTGCGCCGTGGAGCAGAATTTCCGTAACTCCTGCTTCCATTGACCATCCAAACAAAGCAACTACCAAGAACTATCACCAATATTTTTTGCTGTATTTTAAGATGTCTTTGCTTTCATTACCCATAGCCACAATGTATCCAAGTCTCTTTTGTGAAAAAAAAAAAAAAGCCAGGAGTTCTATCTTAGACATCCCAATACTTTGTTCTTTAAAAATATATGTATGGTCAATGAGCTGGTCCAGTAGCCATGAGAAAAGAATAGATGCGTACCCTGCCCTGAACCATTACCCTCTTATTCATTTCAACACATTCCTTGATTTGCGGCTTTTGCTCCTTGCTCAGCTATTTATTTTATGGCAGATTATTGGAACTCCTGTCATTGCTGCCTCCTTATTTTTCCATTTTACCTGATGTAGCTTGGCATGTTCGATAAGTGTAAGTGGGCCCGACTCAGTCTTGACGTCTGCAAGCACAACTCAACTTACATCAGAGTCAGGGCTACTAAGAACAGGAAGGACTTCGCCCTACGGATGCACTGCACATCTCAGTGGAAGCCAATGACTTTATTATCTCCTTTATTAGATTCACACATAACTGCTGCCTCTAAGCCCAACTGTAAAATTGTGCTTAGTTTTTATAAAAGTGGAAACTTCCTGTAGTTCGTTCCACATGGCTCCACTGCCAGCCTAACCTCAGCTTTCTACTCCTCGTGACGGTGTCTGCCTCCCTTGGGTCCCATCCTCCACAGTCTCACTACAGGGACTTGGGAATGTGAGGCAGTTTGACCCGTGCTATGTTATTCATCGGCACCCCCTCAGCAAAAAAGGAGTCTGAACTCTTCTTCCTCCCACTCTCCACACCAATTTGTCTGCTTCTCCCCCCAGTCTTAGAAATCAGAAGGAGTAAACATCCTAGGTATTTTTGGGGCTTGTGGTATTTGTGTTTTTGAGTTTTGGTTTGGTTTTTTTACATAATATATTACAGTCTCTAGTAAAAGTAAACTGTTCTTCTAACTGAAAAGATGCCCAGTATGATTCTCTGTTCATTTTGAATTCACAAGAAAAATGAAACAAAATACTACAAGAAATTGCTGCCGTCACCTAGAAGGAAGAAACATTTTAGACTCCGGGTGCAACTTTATGCATTTGAAATACAGACTTCTTCAAGTCTTTCAGTGCTGGATGGTTTACAGGAAACGCCTATGTAACACTTCTCAGGAGTAACCTGGCATGTCTATTTGCTGTGTCTTGATTTGAGAAGAGATACCAAGCAAAATTGGTTGTAAGACTTCTGCTTGCAGAATCGTGGATAAATCTCCATTTATTTTAAGAATCTTCAAACACCGAATTTATTAGGGTCATCAGAGAAAAAGTGGGAGGTTTCCAGGTACAGTGGCCATAATTTTCTTTTTTCTGTAAATTCAGCTCAGCAGCAACCAGAATAACTTTGGTGGAATAAGTAAATTACAGTAATAAATACATAGCATCTCACATTGCCTTGTGAAATTAAAGTATGAAAGCAGGCATAGAAGGGTAGAAAATATGAAGAAAAATCTACAGATTTTACAAGAGGTGTGGACAGAGAAGGGAGAACAAGGAAATTGTGCAGACTTTTATGGCAATTACTTAAGACTTTCTCTTGGGATTGCATTTCTCTGTAGTCTTCCTCTACCTTGGCTGACTCTCCCTATAAAGCATTTTATGAGGCATGTTAAGTATGTTATGAAAAAATAAGTTGCATTGTGTTGAACTGTAGGTCAAGGCAGGAAGGACACATTGCCAGAATAGCTAGCTAATCTCTTTCATCTTTCGCATGCTGTCATTAGTGCTTATCTGTTCCCATAGATATTGCAAAGTCATCTGTTTTCTCCAGTGGCATAGTACAATAATAAAATCTTTTGATTTGACATATTAGTTGTTTGTGATGCGGTTTTGTTCACGTTCATTCTGAGATCAGATCAGACATTTCTGTCCTCTCCCTGTATGAGAGCGTTTTGATGTTGATGCTTACGTGGTAACAACACTTGTTTTGGATCATACTGTTTAAATATCCTATGAATTAATTGGCTAAGTGTCTTTGTGGGGCTTTCACCATGGTTATTGTCTAACAGCCCGTCTCTTGCAATCAAAACCTGTCTGGGTTTTCCCTGCTCATCTTATGCTGAAATGGGAATCCACCAGCAGCTCGCATGTCCTACTCTGACATTCAGAAGCGAGCTTTATCGATTCATAAGGAGTCCTTGACCAGCTCTGTCAACTTCTTCAGCAAGCACAGGGAATGTCTTGTTTGTGACATAAAAGGTTTATCCAAAATGATTTAGGGTGAACAGAATAGTGAAGGTCATTAGCAGCCATTCTTTGTTAACGTAACTTTCAAATACCCCTCATTTCAGGATGTCTAAAATTTTTGTTTCAGAAGACTATGTCTTGCATTCTATTGCTTTTGAAAAATGTTTCTAATATTGTTTATCATTAATAAATCTGGGAAGCAGATTTTATATAAATTAATAACCCTAAAGAAAAGAATCCTGCCATTTTCTGTTGCCTGAGGACTTCTTTTTCTTTACTTGTCTTCTGGGTCTTGTGAGATGTTATGTTTTGATTTGGGGGATCAATGAATCAAGAAATACGACCTGCATCATGTCTATAATTGCTCAGTTATTTTTGGTAACTATTCCTCAACAATTCAGGACTGTATGTGGTGCGTGCATGCATTTGTTTATTGATACACATTACTAAAGAAGTCCTAATGAATTAGAGGGTGAGGAGGCAAATGCTGGGTAAAGCTCTTCTGAGAAAGCTGGGAGCGATCAGCCTCATAGTGACAGAGGACACTAAAAACTGCTCTCCCAAGGTCTGTCACTGCCAAGGAGTCCAAAGGTATAAAGAAATTTCCTCTTGAGTGTTCGAATGAAAAAATACACAGAAATAATCTACTTTCTCAACTTGAAAGTTGAGACCAAGGCTTTGGGTGGCCCAGCCACCAGGAGGGTTATATGTACTCTCCAGACTACTAAGAAATGTGTATATTTACAGAAAATATATGCAGTTTGCCACTCCAGAGATGAACAGGAGATATAGAGATGTAGGTCAAGGAAGATGCCACTGGTGTGTGAAATTAATATACTGATAAATTAATGAGAAAGTAATTTGATCTTAAAACTCAAGTCTGAGTATTAATAGCTGCAGTAATTCTTAGCAAATGGGAAAAATTAAGGTACATGAAAACCAATTTCTTACTAGAGAATAAGCATCTGTGAGAGGGAGATTTCGCCCGTCTTTTTTGTTGACTTGCAAAGAGATTAAAGTTGAATATTTTAACATGGTTTAATAAAATCCATAATTTCAAAGGGTAAGAGAACTTATTTTCACTTCCTCAGAACTTTGATCCTTTAATTCACAGTAAGTAATCAAACAGTGATGTCAGTGTGGATTTCCCTGTGAGCACCTAGTGAATATTTTTTCAGTCTGTACAATGGCATCTACATATCAGTTTTTTAGAATATTGCAGAAGGTGATTTTACCTGAACGACAGCAAAGAACATTTTTGTATTTTTTTCTTCTTTCCAAATGAATCTATCTGTGGCTTCTCTTTTTCCATTTGTGTCAGAGACACATAGCAGAACTGATCATTGCTTCTATTTCTGATTACATATTTGGTTGTTGAGGTTTAATACGTAATAAAAAAGAAGACTGGGGACTACTTTTTTCTTTATGCTGGAATGATTCTGAGAACTTCTGTCAGAGCCCACTGCACATCAAGAGAGCATCAAAATGAGTTGTACTGCTTTTGTTAGGCTTTTACACAGTAGTTTTCTTTGAAGTGACTCAATGCATAAATGGTGGAGACACTGCCTGGGGTGCCAGGAAAATGAGAACTTATGCCATAACTTCTCCAAACAACACATAAGTATGCAGTGATTGTGTCTGCCAGAACAGTGCTGGATTTGTTTAACACACAATATAACGACCTATTTGTTCTATATATACCAATATTTTTAGGCTGTCATGGAAGAAGAAGGGGGGGGAAATACCCCTTTCAAAAGTCAGCATGAACATCTGAGAAGATGTTCGTGCTTGTGCAGAGTTCGTGAAAACTGAGCTTGTGGTAGATAATGACAGAGAACTGCAAGGCAAACGTCACTAGCTCATTTCCCTCCTTCCTGTCCTGCATAATTTTTCACCAATGAGTTAGATTCATCTTTGTTCTGACTTTTTTCTTCCCAAGTGTATGATCTGATAGCCTTAGTGGCATGTAAAAAACGCACGTCTCATCAACTCTTTAGCTTGTAGAAGGAGATGGACACAGGCCTCAGCTACATTCTGCTGCTTGTGGTGGTCATGTTCAATTTGGGTGCTTTAGTCACAGTTCTGAAAGACTGCTAGGAACTCCTGCCACAGCAGCCATAGCGGTAACCCTCTGGGCCTGACAGTTTGGTCTTTTTTTATGAAAGTGACACATAATGATTTAACAACCAGTAATATTGAAATACAGAGTAGTGAGCTTAGACTAAAGACTGCAGTAATACTTTCATACATTCAGAATGGCTTTGGTCTTTCAATTCTTGTACTAATACATCTTATTGCAGTATACCTTGTGTGTACCCCTTTTTTACTATTTTTTAATGATATAAACCCAAGCATGCTAGGTTGGGTTTCATTTGTGTTAAAGAAAATGACTTATTACTGTGTAATGTATTATATCATTTGTGTGACCTCTGCTGAGTTTTATCTTTGAAGTATTTTAGATAAAGTTTAAATCTCATTTTTTTTCACCTCCAGTGTAATTTTTGTTACTCTTCTTTATATATATCTCGCCATTTTAAGACAAATCCTTCAAGCAAAGGATCAGGTAGCTTAGCTACTCATAGTGTGGAGGGTAGCTGCATTTCAGGGAGCAACAGTTTTTCAAACAACCAGCGGTACCGTTGCTTTCACGAGCAAGTGACCTTAGAAATCTTTTGTTTCTCTCAAAAACAAACAGATTGAGTCCATTGTTTATATCAATAACGGTTTTAATTTTCTGTAGAATGACATACTGGTAAAATTGCAAGTAATATTTTGTCTCATTTATGTGGACCATTATTATGATTATGTGCAAAGCCTGCATTTGTTAGCCTGCTTCCTTCATGCATCTGTGTCAGCTCTGCATGTGAAATTAAGCTGTGCAGTTGTTCACTACAGAGGTGCCCTGGTTTCGGCTGGGATAGAGTTAATTTTCTTCCTAGTAGCTGGTATAGTGCTGTGTTTTGGATTTCATATGACAATAATGTTGATAACACACTGATGTTTTTAGTTGTTGCTAGGCAGTGCTTATACTAAGTCAAGGACTTTTTCAGCTTCCCAGGCTCTATTGACGGAGAAGGTGCACAAGAAGCTGAGAGGGAGCGTAGCCAGGACAGCTGACCTAAACTGGCTAAAGGGATGTTCCATACCATATGACATGCTGCTCAGTATATAAATTAGGGGGCATTGCCTGGGCACTGCAATCGCTGCTCAGAGTTGGGCTGGATGTTGGCCAGCAGGCAGTGAGCAATTGCATTGTGTATCACTCATTTCGTATATTCTATTATGATTATTATCATAATTATTATTTCTTCCTTTGCTGTTCTATTAAACTGTCTTTACCTCAACACACGAGTTTTACTCTTTTTTTCTGATTCTCCTCCCCATCCCACCAGGGGGGAGGAGTGACCAAGCATCTGCGTTGTGCTTAGTTGCCAGGTGGGTTTAAACCACAGCATGAGGGTTTCTCTGTATTTGAACACTTGAGAACTGCACTCAAAATGAAGAAGAAGAAGAAAGGCTTCACTAAGCCCCAAAGTTTGGAAGAATAATTGCAAAAAGCTAATAATTGACCCTGGTGGAACAATGAGTAGATACTCATATAGACGGCCTATATTTAAAGAAAAAAGACATTTAAAATAACTGGAAATCCACTGAGTTGTTGTATGTTATGAATTGTCTCCTTGGCCAAAAACTCCTTGGTTGCCATTATATCTCCGGGTTCATGATGATAAATCATAGCAGGCAAAAGCTATTTAACCTTTGACTCCAGCACTGTGTTCAACCTTGAACAATTCCATGACTGTCAGTTATATTTATAATTTGCTTTCTTAAATACTGATATATTTGATGCAATTGGGCAATAACAAATGCTTCCCATTAACTACTGTTCCTATTCCTGCTCATGCACATTTGAAATGGCTGCTTGGTACTGAGAACTGAACAAAAAACCGGCCTGAGATACATAGGAGAGAGCCACACTCAGGAATTAAGCTCAAATAGTCTACGCAGCATTTAGATTGTCACTGAAATACAGCCTCCAAGGGCAATTTCTTTGCATCACAAAAGCATCTTGTGTTTCAACATCCTTCTACTTGACTTACAGTTTCAGCCCCGTAAACTTAGCAGGAAGGGTGTTATAGGTAAGGCAGAGGTGCTACGGGAGAGCTGTGTATTTAAAGCTCGCACAGACCTACCCATAACTACTCCTTGGCTTCTGATGGTGGTGTTAACCTCTGCCTTTTTAAAGCATCAAGTTAAAAGAAGTTTACGCATTTACAGTGGATCAAGAATTTTATTGAAGGTGAAGGAAAAAGGCAAGTTAAGGGGTGGGGATGAAATTTTGAAGACGCTTAAGTACGTTCTTTAAATCTACTCATGTCAACTCTTCCATACTTTCTATGCAGTTCCTCTTACCGCTTAACCACTTCCTCTGTGTATGGTATATGCAAACCTAGTTTTATGATCAAATTCACTTTCTTTTCTCCTTGACATCCTTCTTTTCAGTCTGAATCCTGTGTTTCAGACTGAGGATTCTTGAAGCCAGAACAGTCTTGCATGCAGTCTTGCATGCAGTCTTGCATATATGTAAATTTGACGAGGATCGAATACTCAGCACTTTGTATGGAAAATGCATACCAAGTCTATTAAGGACTTTGTGCACTATGCAAGTTCTGTTATGGACCCCTAAGATGAGAATATGCTTCTATCTTTGGTAGCTTTGCCTGTCTTTTTTTATATATTCACTTATTGCAGTGAACTATTGTACTGTAAATAAGGCTGTTACCGTAGTGTAAACAGAGCAGTAAAAGTGCATCATTCAATGAGTCGGTTTGTTTCAAGCACCAGATCAGCCACAAAGTTGTAGAGCACATTGCAAAATTACAGCAGGTCGAGAAAAAAAGGCCAAGTAAGAAAATTAGATCGGAGGGTGATATTTGCTACTTGTTCAATAGGAACTTTTTTTGAGGGCTGACACCTGTCCCTTCTGCAAATCCCTGGATGGCCTCTTTTTCTCTAGCTCACAGAAAGCACCTTGGATGCACTGCAGTCTTTGCAGCCCATTTGATTTATTCCTGCCTTGAATTGTGATTTTCATGTGTTAATACTTAGCTCCAGTTCTTCTTTGTATTGCAGCATGTGGCCATTATTACTCCCCTCCCCCAGTCCCATTTCCCTTGTTATATGTCTGTTTCATTTTCTTAGTTAAGTTGAATGTGATCTTGGGGTCAAAAACAGACAAGTCCTGTGATGGGACTGCATTTTCCAGTATTTTTTACTGCATCGTCAGGGGGTTTGGGAACACAATCTCACATACTGTGCGAAAAACCCGAAGTTCACAGTTCAGCTGTCGGTTATAAAATGGGATCATGAATTAACGTTCTTAAGGAAGCCTGGGTTGGAAAGCTACCTGATGTAATCTCTCTTTAAGGTGTACTTGTCAAGGTATAAAGCCTCCTTTTGAAAAGCATATTGATTGCAATCCCATCATAAAATCTATCTTCTGGAGGTCTAGGAGCCCTATAATGTGTCCATCCTGGCAGATTACTGGAACAAACGCTGACTGATTTTTAGTCAGTTTTCCACAATCTTTAGAAACACACTGTCGTGCCCGTGATGTATGGAGTAAGCCTGATCTTCATACTTGTTCGAAGATGTAACAAACACAAACAGACAAACCAAACAACGGACCTGACATATTAATGAAGTACTGTGCATGACTGTCCACTATTAGCTCCATGAATGCATCTCAATATTGAGACTTCTCCTGAGCTAGCATGCTATTATGCTGCCATTGTACCTTTAATAAATAATGGGTCACTTTATCGTCGAGCTTCAACAAGTGAAACATGTCTAGAATGCAAGAGCGGTAATTAAAAGCTTGTAATAAAGTAATGGAGCATTTACCTAAATGACAGAATTACTGTTGACAACCCAAACAGTAGTGACATTTAAGTTTTCCTGAGACATTTCTCATTCAAACTATGTCACTAGTTCTGAGGCTCCCTTTTGTAAGACTTCCTGGCATGTATCTCTGTAGTGATTATCCCTCATTGTCAATATAGCCAGTCATTTCTTCTCCACATCAGTTTTGATTGAGTTATTCTAGTTTTGCCACACACCTCACTGTGTATAAACCTGTGTGAGTGATTGATATGGATTCATGTTTTCATTCTGATTTACCAATTTATTTTTTTTTTCTGGAGCAAATACCTAAGTACTTATCTGTATAGCGTGCAAACCTAGTTAAACCTGGAATTAAAAGGCTATGGGCTGAGTAGGGGTTTAATACATTTTTGTCACGTATTTTGAAAGTCAATACATCTCTGGGGCATGCTGAGGTAGACTGCCAGTCAGGTATCTCCACTGCTGAAATTCACACGGCCTTCCCCAGGGTAAATTCTTTACTAAAGCAGAAATGGGAGGAGCGGCCTTCTGAAAACAAAATATTGTACCATAAATTTCTTTGACAACGTTGCACAACTTAGCAAGGCTTCACAATGTCTCTCCAGCATGGAGGACATGGCTGAAGAATGAGTGATATCAGTCACACAAGGAGACAAACGAACTTGAGGACAAAAGTGAGTCTGTGTTCAGGCAGGTTACCTGGGGGGGAAATACAGTACATGATGTACTGTGTGATACATCAGTCATGCAAGCTATTTCTGGAAGGTTTTGCTTACTGGAGAGCTGTTGTTCATTTAGGGAGGAATTCCTCCCTGGGCAGACTGCTTGGAAAAGGTCAGTGTATCTCTGAGTCTCACTGAAGCTGTATTCTGTCACGTATGGCACTCAGCCTCATACCATTCCCCTGCACGCGGATGAATTTTACCTTTGCTGAATTTCAGTTTAACTCTCATCACATCTAAAAAAACGTAGGGGATTTATAAAGACACTAGACTCTACTTGGGTTTGTGCAAAGCAAATCACTCAAGCCTTCACTCTAAACTCTGCCTGTGCCAAAAGTGAGTGATTTTGTCCTATCAGGTCATTCTGCAGTGCTGACATTTCTCTGACTCTGCTGGGCACTACGCAGAGTGGCTACAGGAGCTCCCTAGCTGACCAGTCTCACCACAAGTGGCTGCGAGGCTCAGAGAAGTTGTGCACAGCCAGCGGGTATATAAAAAAAGCTGCTGAATTACAAGCTGCGACGTTTTGCTGACCATGTAATGGGATGTAGATATACACCAAGCCACAAGGGCACAACTGAAGGAAGGATACGCCTGCGTGCTCCAGCGTGCTTTTTTGAACATGGCTGACAACCAGGCAGAACAGATTTTACTGGGGTGTTGCAGCTCACTGGCAGCCCATGATAGCTACATGGGACTGCAGTGAAGATCTGCTGTTATTCTGCAGCTGGGTTAAAACCATGGCCTTTTGCTTACCTCTGCTTCAAATGAGCCTTCAGTTACTCTGCAGATGTACAGAATTTTAAATTTGTCCTGACAGGCAGGAAACACTATCTACATAGGAGTGATTTCCATTACACAGGGTGAATGACAGGACAGAGCTGGACCCTCACCCAGTAGCTGTTGTTTTCAGTTTTATTCCTCCTCATTTCTTGAGTCACAGGTCAGATGTACCACTTGACTTGACCTGGTCAAATTAACTGTTATGACTAGAATATTGATTTACCTATTAACCATGAATACTCTCAAAGAAATGCTGTTTATGTTTTACCAGCCTTAGCCTGTACAAGTAGTTTGTACCATCCCTTCAAGTGCCATTTGAATATTTCCTTTAGTAGCTATATCCTCTAGCTTATATTCACAAAGCCTTATACTTACTGTTTAGCCAGCCCTAAAATCTTGATGCTAGGATTGAGACAGCACCCATACAAACCAGTACACAGACATTTCTATTTTCAGGGTCTCTTGAAAGGTAAAGAAATCAATGTTCTGATGTACAGAAACCTACCATCTCTCCCCAGATCTGGGTTATCTAAGCAAATGTAAGTGTTACTGTGCAAACATTGCTCCCCTTTCCTCTCTTCTTCTATGGGCATGATAAGAGGATGACAGTGGCTCATTGTTTCGAGGATGAAAGCTAATGCTGGGAGTGGATTTGTGATCTGATTTTTTAAAGCTGCCTTTGTTTTAGAGGACTCCAGTGAAAATATGATCATTTACATTAGTGGTAAATATGGATATTCTGCCGTAACTCCATTGTCTCTCTCCATGTTACATAGGTTGTACTCTGTTATTCTGCATCAACTTTAACGAGCATCAACATATGAAAGTAGCTTACCATGCGTTAGACAGCCCTGCCTTCCACAGCGCTTGAACTGAATTTCTAATGCACTGATGGAAATATACAGGATCTGGCACAAATAATGCACCAAATTTATTTGCTAATGTACCTAGTTGCCTGAAATCTTCATTGGAAGATACTGATTCTCTAATCCATCAGATCCATCATGCAGTTCATCAGACCCATTTTCTTAATGAGGGCTTCAGACAAGCTGAGCCTGGGGGTGCTAAGGTAGGAAGTTATCTGCTAGGACCCCTGCCCACCCACCCTCACTCAGTTACAATAATAATGGAGATTTTCCAGCCCTTTTTAATTTGGATCCCTTCAGTCTAGTGTTCACCAAGCATTAAGTCTTAACACTCTGCCTGTGCTTGCCAGGGCTGGCATTTTCATGCAGGCTGTTATTTTAAAATCGGTTGGGGCAGGATTACCAGAGCTGCTGCAGTCAGCCCTGTTTGCCTAAACCTTATTCTCTCCTGTTGCAAATGAATGCAGGACTCAAGGCTGTTGAATCTGAGCCTGTAGGGCCAGCCTGCCTTGATGGACAGCTTTCACAGAAGTATGTTTCTGACTGCGTTCACCCGGGGGACTGAGCAACTATTAAGGATGAAACAAGCAATTACACTGTAGCCTTTTTAGAGAATTATGTTAGGACTGGTTTAGCATCATTTCTGGCCAAAGTCTATAAGGCCTTTTTGTTTATATGGTTTCATACCACTTCAGCAAATTCAGAGCCGTCTGGGAAAGCAAGATGTGCTCAACTTGCCCCCCGGTCAGCACTTTTCTCCCGATCTTGTCTCTCCCACTGTGCCTATCAGGAACAAGTCCTTCTTCAATGATCCCTAGATGTTTGGAGGTTATGTCTCCTCTTTTCAATTCCCAGAAGCCTCTTGGAGAATTAATAATTTATCAGCAGCAATTTAAAGGTGGCTCACCCGCCTCCTCTTGGCAGGATTGTGCACACTGCTGTTACTGATGAAAGAAAATGTGGAAAGAGCCTGACTGTAACTCATAAGACCTTATGGCTAGTTTAACTGATTGTACTTGATGTGTTATACCCTACAAGAGCAACTGCTGAGCATGGCGAGAAAGTCTAGAGATGTGACTCAGCTGAATGACCTCCTGGGTTAGTCCAAAGCTTGCAGTCAAATCTACTCAAAGCCTCTCCTTTAATTAAGGACGCACTGTTTGGGGAAGCATCTGAGCAAGCTAGAGGAGGAATGAAAGACTTCACACTGATGTAGCTCTGCTTGTGCAAAGACACATATTTCTACCCCAAGCTCCCCGCTGCAACTTATGTACAGTGGCTGAGAGGGACCTCAAACACAGCCGCCCAGCAACTCCCTAGAGGCTGCAGCTACCAAAAAACTTACTTTTTGAAGTGAGCTTGCATCCTACTCTACCTGTTCAGAGCAAGAGTCTGTGTATACTGTACTCTGAATTCAATTATGCCTTTGGTTCAGTTTTGGAAATGTGTCCCCCCTATTTTGGATAAATGATCAAATGATCACTGTATGAAAGCACTCTGGAAACCTAGAAAAAAATCTGCTAAAGACCAAAAGCTTTCCTTAACTGTCTGCCGAAACTATTTCATTACCTTGGACTCACAGAAGGAGAGAAGAGGACGTGAGCACAGGAAAGGCCTGTTTGTGACATTGTCGTTCAGTGTTACATGTCAATCAGGTGGCAACCAAGATGCTTCCCTCAGCCAAACAGTGCATCTCATCTGGTTTTAGAGAAATTACATCAGTGAGACATCAGTATTGTCTCACTGTAAGCAAGTGGGTGAAAAGCAATCATCACATGCAGCAGATGCTATGAAAAGACTCATGCATCAGGGTATTAAGAGTATGAGTAGCATGACATCCTGTTCACATCTTGGATCCCAATTTTAAGGATACCAAGTGTGTTTCCAGCCTTCTTGCTGGGAGGAGACAAGAGGCAGAAAACCTCTGATTAATGCGGTGACTCAGCACACAGCGGATGGACTTAGCCCACACAATAATCAGCATGAACAAGGACAGCAGCCGCTGTGGCACAGGGACAGTAAATGAAGAAAAGCATGTAAAATGTGTCCTAGCACATGCCAGAGGACATTGAGCCAGGCTGCTCTAGGAACATGAGCTCACCTATGCACATCATCTCTTCCCTGGAGATGGAAGCTTTTGTCGATTATTGTGAAATGCCAATGCAACTTAACCTTCAATGTCTGTTTGGACCACATGCTGCCGGGGGCCTTGTGTCAGGTAATCATCTGATCCACTTAGAGGTTAAAAGGCTGGCATTTGTAAAAATGGAAAAAATCCCATGGATTGCCCATGGACTCACCCCTGAATGATAATGTGACCATGGACAATAAGCCCAAGGTAACATCAGGATGGCGTCAAGCTCAGGCACTTGGTTCTACCTCTCATTGTACGTGAAAAAGACCTGCAGCCTTTTCAGTTAACAATGACCAATCTGAAATTTTCTATTGCAAGGAGAAAGAGTGTTTTTCAAACTCTCTTACCACTTCTTAGATCTTTCTTCTTAATTTATCATCATTATTTTTTTGACAGAACATCTGCCATACTACTAGAAGTTTGGGTTTTTTAGACAAAACCAGGAATGTCCAAGGGATGGATAAAAGCTGACCTGTTTATTGACTTTCATTTTATTGTCTAGTGGTTGGTCCCAATTAAAAAAAAAAATATAGCAAAGATCAATTGGAGAAACAGAGTGTTGGTTAGCAAGAACTATTTTTTTCTGTCACCTTTGAGAGTTTGTGACAGCAAAAGCAAATTAAACAGTAAAAATATTGAGAGGCAAATCTTCCTTTTCTTTTTGTAGTTCACTAATTTGAAGATGTATACAATGTTGTGATTAACAATCTTAGACAATATCAATAAGAAATTGACTTTGTTTTGAAATTCATCTATCTTCATGTTAATTCCTATGTGATGTTTTTCTAAATGCCAGCCTTTTTCATTTCTAGTTAGAATTCAAGTGATAAGAAGTAACCAAAGGAAGTCCCATGAGCACTTTTCTCTCCTGGTGAATGTAACAATTTCAATTTAAGCTAAGACTGTTTCCCATAAGTTTCATAAACATGAAATTCCGTAAGAGAGTAAGCATTTCACTATATGCATGACCATTCAGGCTATCAGTAGGCTGCAGGTTTTTCAGTGTCTTTTCTGACACCTGCCTTGCATTTTCCCGGCATGTTCACAATATTTTTTGTCAGTACATGTATTCTATTTCATATTTTATGAATTTTTATTGAACTGGGCCATTATTTCAATGTTTCTTTATCAGTTTAATTATAAGAATACATCTTGTCTGACTTGTTTCTGTAACATATGTAATGGTTCACAAGATCTGGTAATTAATAAAAAAAGAAGCTAAGAATATTTTTATAAAATGAGGTTTAGAATTATAATCTGATCATATGCTGTTTTGTTTCTTCTATGCCTATGGGTGAAGGATGACTTAAAGTCCCGTTCCTTCCCTACACCAGGATAACAGATTAATATGTATCTTTTGGTATTTTCTTCGTTCTGTCTTTTGAAGGAGAGGACGGACTTCTTAGCAGTCCCTGCTTTATGTTCCAAGTCAAACCTTGCTAACTAGATTGCTTGTGCTATATGCATGTGACTTGGATTAAAAAGGAATGGCAGGTCAAATAAACAACGCAGTTTTGCAACAAACCTAGATACTGTGTGGTTTGCTTATGTAAGTCCTTCCATTCTTTTCAGGGGAACTTGTATACGCTTAATAATTTGCACTCTTTGGCTTTTAAAGCAAAAGCTCATTTTTTAAAGTTTGCTAATTAATTATATGGTTAAGCAAGAGTCTTTCAGTTGGAAAATTGTATTTCCTACTGTAAAGAATGTGAACCTACAATGGATGCACGCAATGCTGGAAATTAGTGCAACTTGAACAACTCTGTGAAAAGGTTTTTTTGAAAATCATCTTCCAGCATCTCCTCTTTTCATGCATTTGGCAAAATTTTGTTTCACTTATATTCCTGGATTGTCAGGGCCTGCTTCAAAGTCCACAATCATAGGTTGGACCCTTAATTTTTCCTGTCTGAAAAAAATTATGATCAAACAAATAAATGTTTAAACCCAAAATCTAGTATATGCTGTTTATAACTATCTAAAGCAGAATTTAAAAAAAAAAACCAACACACAGCACAAAACCAAGCAAGGCAATTGACCATTTTTTGAAAGTTGAAATTGCCTGTATTGCTCTAATTCCAAACGCTAACAGAAGCAGACTTAAAGTAGAACATTTTTTCTTTGGATGTGTAAGTCAAATCCTTAACGCTAATGTAGGAGTGTTTTTTGTATTTAATTTAACATACATTTTGTTATCTCTTGGCTCAATGCCTCAGGAATCTGAGCCAAAGCTCTTATACTGTTATATCCATGAGGTTCAGTTTTCTCCTTCACCTGCAATACTGTACTCTCAGTGTAATGCTAATGTGACTCCTGCAGTATAACAAAGAACCCATAATGACAGCAGCAGAGGGGCCTGAATGTCATTTACACCTATTTGCTATGTCCAAGGTCAGCAAGAATACACCTGCAAGACACTCGCACTGCATCTAGACTGGTTACAGGAAAATGGTCTAAGATGAGATTATTTTGAATGAGATATAATTTTTTTCCCTTTTAAACTCCTGAAGGTCTTTGTACGAAAGATCATAATGAGATATTCAAGGTAAGCACGTGCATTTCTGTGATAATAATGGAGGAGACACTTTTTGGAACAGCGGTAAAGAACTGGAAAAAAAATTGTAAAGATGTATTTAACATATTTTTAAATATATAGCTAGAAACTTTGTTTCCTCATAGCATATTTCATACCTTGCCTGCTGATCAAGTAATAAAACCAACCAATTACTTTGGAACTGTTGCAACAGAAGCAGGAAAACTAATCACTGCCTTTATTGAAAGTTATCAGTCTTGTGAAAGGAATGAAAAGAAAACTGTGGTCTTACAACATAGTATCTTGTATTAAAGTATAATGAAAGACATCATCAACATGTTTTAAAAAATCAAAACATTATATTCCTCTCATTTCATTCTCTGTACCAATCCAGAAGGACAGTCCTGACCAGCAGAAACTACAGAGCCAACTTCGAACAACAAAGTCTTTGGTGCAGTTGAACAGTAAAAGAATGAAGCCCCACAGCAAAGTTCAGGGCACAGGCAGACATCTGTAACATATTGTTGCAGTAAGGGGAACTGTGCATAAGGTGAAGCTTGTGTAAGTCAAGGGATGCATGCCACAGGCCCAGCTTCATGGCTGTGCAGGACCAACAGCTCCTGCTGGAGCCCCAGCTCAGGCCCCTGTGCCACTGGGGCAGCAGCTGGAAGTCATCTCCAGAGCTTCTGTTGGAGTTTCCTGTTGCTGCAGCTCCTCATCACCTTCATGACCAAAGCTATCACCTCCTTCTCCATCACTCCAGGTTTAAACTGGCGGCCTCTTATAACCCACGTTGTCTTGTCTGAAGCAGACTTTGCAGCTCCCACATGCACAGCTCCTTTGCCAGGGGCTGGCAATGAGCAGTTGAGGATGGGCCCATGTGTTGTAACATCATTTATGGCCACTGCTGTTTTCTGGAGCCACGTCTGTCTGGCCACACAAATGTCTGGACCTCTCTGTCTGCTGGCACTCCAGAAGAAAGGCCTGCAAGTCTAGATTTTAAAATGTTCATCTAGCCTGGACAATAACTATAGCTAAGAAACAATTTCTAGTCAGAAAAGCTATGATAGGAAGGTCTTGCTAACAATATACATCATTTCTGAAAGGAGAGGTCCCACAGCAGGGAATGAAGATTTTCACCCTGCATTTGGTTAAGCAGTACTGACGGTGGTGTCAGCGGTAATACCACCTAGTGATTCCCCACAATACTGCACTCTTTACCTGCCCACAACCTCTGTTCTCCCCACTTCCATGGTGGATCCAATTTATAATTGCTTCAGGAGCTCAGGGCCTGCTTCAGAGACCAGACTCCCTTGAATTTACACTTAAGGTGCGTTTCAGGCAATTCTCTGCTAATATTTCAGTGCACTACATTTTACCTTTCAACAGGAATATTTAATGCCAATTTCAGAGCAAATATTTGTACATTCAAGCCTTTAGGTGGTTTCAGAGTACAAGCAACATAAAATGGTAACAGAGATTTCCTATATCTTTTTGTTTCTCTGTGGACTGAAGCAGAAGAACTCGGAGTGAGGTAAATCTTATCTAATCTGAAGATGAAGATTCAGAAAAGGTAATCTGAAGTACAAGGATTAAAATGAGCTTGTAATTTAAGCTTGTAAAGACTTCTTCTATTCCCAGTCCAAAGCAAATTCTCAGTAGGCAGTTTAGTGTTGGTATTTTCAGGTAATATATACAGACTAGCAAACCTATTTATGCATTTGTACACAAGTAAGAAGAGTACATTTTGGGACTACCCTCATATTTTGCATACAATACGAATGACTACAAGATCTTTCAGTGATCACGGACTAACCTGTCTTTCACATATATAGATCTATTTGTTATCCATCACCATTTTGTTTGGAACTAGCACAGATTTGGGGAGGCATTGCTGCTTGGAAATACAATGTTCACAGAATTTATTTTGATTAACGCTCAGAGAAAATATCTGGAAACTGACATAACTGATGATCTGGCTTAGATGAAACCCTTAGTTACATTGTGTTCATCACCAGCCTCAAGTGACTTCTCTGTATTATTATGCTCGGCCACAGTCTGTTTGAGGTGCCAGCAGCTGGCATATCTGTCCCTGAATCTGAGTTTCTCTCCATTGCTGTATTTCCATAGTCCTAGTATTATTCTTCAGAGACTAGTCATTGCCTTGTCAAATTTAATGAGGTTTTAGTTAAAACTCTGGCATAACTTTGCTGATGGAAGAAGAGCTGAAATGTCCTGGGCATACCTCTGTTGCACAGCATGTTTTCCTGAGAATTAGAGGTGTGTTTTTATCGATTACTGACTGCCCTCTTAGACCAATTTAGTCCAATCCCTTATGTAAATGAGTTTACTATTTATCCATGCTTTTATTATAGAATGATCTTGTGTTTGTGGTTTCTGGTTTCACTTACATAAGGCTAGGATCCTGCTGCAGGAGTTTTGTTTAGTGATGGCAACAAGTGTTATATGGCATCGCTCAGCTTGGCCTTATAAATAAGCTAAAATTTAAAGAGCTCAGTCTGGTTAAATTGAAATAAAGGAAAATGATGACTGCATATATTTGTGATCTTGGTGAAAAAGGAGGGTGCTGAGGGTGCTTTCATCTGATGAAGGAAGGTGTGCTACCAAGAGCCATTGTATAGGAGTGGAAAGAAAGGGGTGTTTTTGTCACAACTGAACACCTCTGAGGCGTGGTGTCCCCTGGAAAGCGCACTGCAGTCAAAGGAAATTTGTAGACTCAGTGCAGACAAGTAATAAGATTTAAGAACATGTAGCACACAGAACAATAAACTAGAGCTGTATTTACATCCTTCATGTGAAATGTTTAGTATAGCCTAAACTGCATATATAAATGTATATACAATCAGATTTGGTCATTTAGTCATATACTCAACCATGGACTTAGATGCAGTTACAGCTCTCTCATGCATGTCTTTTCTATTTTTGGTATGGAGCTTTTTGATGTTTAATAGTCTCAAAGTGTCTTGCTAGCCAATGTGTCTTAGTGCAAGAGGGATATTTCATGGTGCTCATAGTGGAGGATTCACTTTAATCTCGTATTCCCCAGGAAACTGCTGGGCTTTATGAAATGGATCTCTGTATGCTTCCATTACATCTTCTGGCTTAATGCTGGTAGTCAGTTGGTTCCCAGTCTTAATATCTGCATGATCAATTTAAGATTCAGACATGGTTTGAAAGCAAGCTGTAGTGGGACAGTGTATCCACCATTCAGAATTGTAAGTATCTTATCTGCTTCAGTGCATACTCATACACATCTTGGACATTCATGACTAATTTGCAAAATGAGGCCAGTTTTTAGACAATATCTGTGGTAAGCTTGAATAGTTTTACTTGTTCAAATATCTTTATAGATATTAAAATAATATGTGCATTAGATATCAACTAATGTTTATCCTCATGTCTTTTCTCCATGCTGGTAACTTTTGTGAATATGCAGTGCTATTATAGCTGAACCTTCTGTTATTTCTATTCATGGAGCATTGAGTGTCCACTGTATCATTTCTTCTGTACTGTGACCCTGAGTCCACCTCATTGACTCTCTGAGACCTGCACATTTCCAATTTGCCAGTCTTTTTTTGACATTCATCTGTGTTTTGTGGTTTCACATACTTCCCACTGCTTCTTCTCTTTGTTTACAGCTTCATTGTCTGCTAGCTTTTGACATAGATTTTAAAAAAAATCTGCATAGACACTCAAAAAGTGTTGTTTTCTGTTTAGAATTGTATTTTCAGTGGAACTGTGCTCCATTCTATGTGTTTTAACAGCAGCAGATTTAAATCCATTGCATTTGAACCTTGATTTATTTCAAATGGAATTAGTTCATGATTTATTCATAAACTTTCAAGGGACTTGTCATCTGTGACCAACAATTCAAATATATCAATAAAAGCACAAACCTCACCTAGGAACATTAATTCTCTCGTAAAGTATTTTGTAGGTGCATTCAAATGTTACACTCTTACAGACTCATGTTTTTGAATGCTAGGATCACCTTTGGGATGACAAGAATATATAATCGTACATTCACAGAATGGTTTGTGTTGGAAGGGAGCTTAAAGATCATCTCATTCCAGTCCCCCTGCCATGGTCTATAGTAAGCCTAGTAATAGCATTCTAGCACTAAAAAGTCTATTAATAGTATGCCACCAGCTATTTTTTCTCTTCAGCTAATATACACATATAAATATCTTTCTATATTTCAACAAAGACTAGCCAGTACCATTTCCTGTTTTCACTTTAGATTCCAGGAGAGTCTTAGAACACCACTCTTCAAAACATCCAGAAACTTTCCTCTTCACAGGGAAGTCCTGTATTCCCACAATAAGTTCTTGGAGTCCTTTATTTGCAGACTCATCTCTTCTGTGGAGAGTGGTGCCCTGGTGGTACTTCCAGCATCATATACAGCTGTGTTCACTGTCGGGTTTTGCTTTGTCTGCACAGTAAATAGCAGCTAATCCTAAGCAGCCATCCTAAGCAATTGAGGAAGAGGGAGAGAACTGCTTAGAACCAGAGTTTTCTGATGGTATCTCTTCTAGTTTCCTAGTTGGTGTAAGTAGATCATGTAAACTAGAAAAAATGTATAGGACTAAGAGAAAGAGTGTTGTAATGAAGATCTTGATGGGCAGAAAAAAGGGAGTGGAACAAGACAGGTGGGAAAGTATGCTGTGACATCACAGCAGAGGCCCAGACAACCACAGACACTAAAATACAGTATGCTTTTCCTTCAAAAAAAACCCCAAAAGTGAGCACGGCTAGTTGAGGCTGTGGTGGCAGCAGCGAATAGTTCTGGTGAGAGTGCAAGAGCTTTTGGTCCACTTCAATAATCAGTCAAGACTGTATAAGCACTGTATAATTAAATTAGTGATTGGGGAACTCCTATATGCAAAGAAGAATGACAACATATCATAATGTCCACATCCTTGCCCTGGAGGCATCCAGTGGTGACTCAAAATTGAGGTGAGAGGACCTTTGAACACGTTCTATTTGTCAGCCTACAAGTGCAGGCAGGTGTCTATTATTTTTCTTTGCACCTTCTTGGAAGTAATAAAATGCTGGCTAGAACTTCAGCACGATGTTGCATCTCCTAAAACCCACAAGGAGAAGAAACCTCTGAATGTTTCATTACACTTTTTTTATTTTATATTTTATAAGATGCTGCAAGGTAAGAAAAAGAAATCATAAGTAAAGATTAAAAAATAGAAGAGGAGGGTTCATCATATCTGAAATTTAAAACAAGAAAAATTATAGTGATGTTCATTACTGGAAAAAAGAATTTTGAAAATCCACTTAAATGATTAGTTGGGAAGAACATTGCCTAGAAAATAAACGAGCAATTATATTAGATATTTAAGGAATGAAAATAGCAATGGGACCACATTTACTGTGCAGAAGTTTGAGGGAAAGTGCTGGAATTGATAACTGGATAGAGCAGAAAGGTGGTCTTGTGGTTAGAGGACTGCTTGGAGATATGAGAGATCTGGTATTCTCCCTTTCCACATCAGGGTTTTTTTTTTGCATCTTACACTGACTGCGTATCTAAGCTCTGCAAAGTTCCCTACATCCATCCATTCATTTATAAGGAGCGAAAGTAAAGAAAAAAAGCATTTTTTTCAGAAAGCACACAAAGATTGATGAATACAGTGATTCCTTGGCTTAATCTGCATTTCCTGAATTTCCACACAGTTTTACTTCATTTGCCTGCACTTGACTGCGGAATACAGACCGCAACACCAGGAGAAACAACCCTGCTGGCAGTGCAGAGCTACTGATATACACGTTAGAGCAGCTGAGCAGCCAGCCAGCCCCTTTCCCTGCAGGAACTGAGTTTCGGGCCCGGACACAGGCTGCATCTACAGCAGATGGAAGAAGCGTCTCCTCTGTCTGTGTCAGCCCAATGCTGGACTTTCCAGAAAGGGGGCCGAAAGTGTCCTATCCCTGGAAACAAAAATAAGACCACTACTGCTAACACGCTACATGTTACGTACTGTTGACATAGTAATGTCTCTGCCAGCAGAATCTAAATCCCACTGCGCTTTTGTAACCTTAATAATCTGAACTGTTTCTCTGCACCAAGACATGTATGAAAGGCGCGCAGAAAGCTGTCCTGTGCAGACATACAATACCCTTCACAGCCTCCCTGCTCAGCCTGTTTTGCTCATTTCAGTACAGCTGTCTCCAGTCCACAAAAAAATGGGGGGTTGTTAAAAGGGGCTTTTCATTGTAGAAACATTTCACTTCCAACTGTCTTTAATATAAATCCACTTTTTGGATGCGTTTTCATAATATTGGCAGACTTGGAAATCTCCAGAAGAAGGTATGTTCCACTCCCCATCCCATCAAATGGAGTTGCTACACTTACATGACAGTGGGATAACTTCTCAAAAGTGCTTAAGGATGCAGACATATTGCCAGCGATACAGAAGCAGGAGCATGAATTTGTGGCGTGTCGGTCAATCTCGTCAGTGACTGTGGTTGTGCTGGGACGCCAAGGGAAAGGGAAAGATGCCTGCTGGCTGCAAGCGCATGTGTGAGGAGTAGCCATGGCAGCACTGGCGGGATACAAATTCGCACCTCAGCTTCTCCCTAGAACTTGGTCAGCTGCCACTTGTCTCAGGGGAACACAAGTCCAGTGTAAACACTTGACTTTCCTGTTAGGAAACATAACTTTCAAGGTATCTATGCTTCTCGGGCATTGTTGGTGATGGTATGTTTGTGTTTTTCCTAGTCCTAAGCATTGCAGAATGAGCAAGTGGGAACATGGCTCAGAGTGGGAGGTGGTAATGAAGAGAAGGGGAGGGGGCTACATCTTCTTCTGCTCTTCAGTAAATCCATCTTTGTACTAACATGAATATCGTGATTAATAATAATAACAGCTTATGACTGTTTTGAAAAATTGCATTGCTAGAAAATGAATGTTTCCAAGTTGCCCCAAGGAAGGAAGATTTGAGAGGGGAAAAAATATACACAGAACTGAATTTGAAACTATTTACAGCTGCAAATGCTAACAGTAATTAGGATGACTGGAGTATTTCAATACACTGTCCTTGTAGTACTTTACTCCCATCTTCTGCTCTGGTAGAAAGAGTAGCATTTTCTGTCTTTGGCTAGGAAAATTTATGAATTTACATATGATAAATATGACATGCTCATTATAGGGTGCCAGTTGAATGGGAACCAAATAAGAAAATCTGTTGTGCATATCGATATACCCACGCTGAACCTCTTACTAATAGTGCTACAGTGAAGAACTCTTCATAGATGTTTGCTTTACCTTGTTTTATGTAATTTGAAAATTACAAAATTAAAGACTGACAAGATAAGGACACTGCACTGCTTTTGCAAAAAAGGCTTTTCCAGGAAAAGTTTTGTCTCTTTTTCACACAATAACTTTAAATGGGGGAATGATCAAAACTCCACAGCAAACATAGCCTGCCTGACAAATGATGTCTTCATGTTTGATCAAGTTCAAGGCATTAACAGTATCATGCAGCAGAATTACTGCTTTCTTGAAAAACAATGGAGCTCATTTAGAAATTGGAATTCCCTAGAGAATGCCACTGCCACAGGAGTGCAGACTATTAATTACCCTGTTCTATTGTTATCTTTTCTTCAGAAGAATAGTGCTTTTGAGGTCCTGTGGAGTCTCTCTCCCCTGCAAGGTGTCAGGTTTTGATTAAGCATCATTTCATACAGTTCATTAACAATGTATCTTAAAATGAGCTTTTGATTGAACATTTTTATTGGGCATTTAATATAATTTATGGTTTCTGTTGAAATTTCACATACAATATTTGCCAAGCTAGTTATTAGATATTTTTCATTAAACAATGGTGTTTTACATTTTCTGCAAGGTTCTATTTTTTTAAGTAGATGAACAGATAATATAAAAATTGATTATGAATGCAGTATATCATGAAAATAGCCCTCCTGGCTATATTTTATTCCAGTGGAGCTACAGCACATAGGTGTACAAGTGAGTCAATTTGCAAGTGTTGTCATTTTGGACTGCCAATCTCAAAGCCAACATTTAAGCTTAGCTTTTCTAGATAAAGTGCTGGCATTTTAATAAATGTCTCTGCTTTTATCAGAAACTTTTTAAGAAATGTAAAAAAGCAGCACAAAAAGAGCATGTTTTGTCACACATCACTTATGTAAAGATTGTAAATATTCTTAGGAGTAGCTACCAGTCCAGTTGAGCACGTAAATGCAAATAAACGGGAAATTATCTTTTAAAAGATATACCAGTAGTTTCAGGCTTTGGCCTCTAGCAGTCTGAGAGACATTGAAATCTGAAGAGTTGGGAGTGTGAGTGGTTAGACAAAATAACTCTCTGTCTTTCTTTGTAGAACAGCCACATCAGGAACAAACCACACACTGAATGCTGAGTAGATTTTATCTCAGCCAGGTAGATGCATATTTACACCTTTTGGGTAGAGAGGACTCTTTCAGGTGGGAATCCTGATCGAAAAAACTGGGAATTTTCTTTTTTAACCTCTGAATGTATCTTCTTTGTCAGTTTGCAAGAAGATTAAAAAAAAAAATATTGTATTTCTGAAATTGCATGTTGGGGATAGAGTCTGCACAGAGACAAACATTATCGTTAGAAACAAACCATTAGCTGGAATTCGTGTCCGGGGAAATTACTGGAATTATTTACATACACATGTGAATACAGAGGGAAGTACTGCAACACTGACTGACTGTTAACATAGTGTATGAGTCATTTGGGATGAAATAAGAAGGCAAATATTCAAAACAAAACCCAGCAGAACCTTTTGCTGAGACTTGAGACAGTTCAGACAAAATCTTTCATATTTTTTGTCTTTCACTTGGACCCTTGTATTTGTGTTTGTCAGTGGAATGAGAATATGAGAATATTCAGTCCTCTGTTTCTTTGACATACTAAGAATTAGAAAGCACCAAGATTTTTCAGGAAGTCCTGCTGTAGGTATTTCCAACTTCATTGGGTGTATCCCAGAAGTTCAGACCATCTGAGATTTGGATGTCTGTCCAAATTAAACCAGAAATCCTTTTAAGAGATATGGGCCCCAGCCACAGCATTCATGTTTAGACTGATGTTCCTGCTAGAAGTAAGGGGAGATTTGGAGCCAAAGTGCCCTACTGCGCTTGTCTCAAAAGAAGGGTCAACTGTAATGCTTGGAGCTGGAGCTTTGCTTTATTTCAAACAGACACTGCGTTTCACAGAATCACAGAATGTTCGGGGTTGGAAGGGACCTCTGTGGGTCATCTAGTCCAACCCCCCTGCCAAAGCCATGCTTAGTTTAGGATAGGAGCCCATCTCTGATGCTACGGATGCCTCCCCTCAGAAATGACCATAACTAAGAACTTCTAATTTCTAGGGCAGCCTCAGTTTTCCTTTGTGTCTGTGGTTAGAGCAATAGTTACCACTCTGTGACCACTCACGTAGTCTTGTTCTTGAACCTGGTGACCCCCACTGTTCTGTTCAATCAACCTGGTTAAATTTCAGAGTTCTTCAGAAAAATGGCCTTCCTTACACTGATTGGTAGCACCATGCGATCTTTGAGTCAATTCCCTTTTCCAGCACTGCAGGCCTAAAAGGGACACTGTGATACTGAAAACGTATTTTTTCTGATTTTTTCTTATCTACCAGTAATACTTTTATTACTACTGCAATTGACAGAGATGTGGAAATGTCTATATTTATTCTACGTTTTTAGTGCTGTGTACTTGATAGCACTTTATATTTCAATTTTCTTCTAATTAATATTGCAGTCAGCTTTCTCTGTTCTTTTCAGATGATTCACTGCATAAAAGAAAAGGAGATTAAATCATTTAAAAATAGGAAAACATAACTCCATGAAATGTGTTATATTTCAAGCTGACTGTGCTCTTTTTCGTTTCTGGGCCTTCCATTAATAGATACATATATTCTATATAGCTCTTCTTAGCCTGCTTTTCTGTCTCTGCACTCTGTCGTAAATTTACCCATGTTTCCTACTCCATTCACAGCTTTGCTTACAATAATCTGTTTGTCATTTCGCCCATAAACACTTCCTGGGGCTGGGAATCACTTCCTTCACATGCACATTTTTCCTGAGTGGTTACCTTGTCTGTGAGTCAACTGTTGCTCTAATCCCACTGAAATAAGCTTATTTATTACCTTACTAATGGAGATGCCAAGATAAGAACATTCCATAACTTATCAGTGGCATCATCTCTTTTTGTAATCTTTGCCTCTCCTAACCGCCTGCTCCCAGTGATGCTTTGCCCTCCTTCGTCACTGCATGTGTACATTTAAATTTTGGACACTTCATAACAGGGACAACATCTTCATGTGTGTTCTTTAAAGTGACTGGCACACTTTTCAGCATGCTAAATACTGCAAGTAATCGTTGATCGGTGCTTGCGCTCACGTTACTTATTATGTCAGCAAATTTCTGTGTTGAAAAAATGGCTGTGTCTTACAACGAAACACATTAAACTTGTCAGGTTTCTCTGACTAGAAAGCTCCTTACTGACCAACACCCTCCTGTGCCATGTGGGTGTGCCTGTGTGTTTGTAAAGCCCTGAAAAATCCAAGGTAAGTCAAAAAGCAAAACACTTCAAGGAAACACTTCAACCTCAGATCATAGGGCTGGAAGAGTACAAGGCTAAAAGCAAAGTCAGTGCTGAGGACTCATTTCTTTAAAACAAACAATATAAATGAAACAGGAAAAACAGAAAAAAAAATTTGTATTTGATATTCCTGATTTCAGCAAGGGAAAACTGAGGCACAGAAATTAGAGACTGGTCCACAGTGATGTTACCGTCTCTGCTTGTGTGTCCTTGGCTGGCAAACAGCTCGCTGTCACGCTCAAGGAGCGTCCTCACCAGTGCAACCACACTTGCTCTTCTGTCCCATTGCCAGTGTGGGAAGGGACAGCTTTTCACAGTTTCACATGTGCTTGCCAAGTAAAGGTAGTGTCTCCTGCAGGCTGGGGGGATATGGGGAGCCCCTCAGGCACTGTAGCTGGTGGGGAAGAAGCGAGTTCTGGCCATCAGCATCACCTCGAGCTGGGCATGCAGAGAAGCAGCAGCTTTCTTCTGGGTTCTCCTTCCTACGCAGCCCTACCACTCAGTCTTGTGGGGCTTTTTCAAGCCTTAAAGTTTTAGTTCAAGACACAGAAGGTTACTCCAACAAAGCTCTGAGGCCACTCATGTCTGGGGCACCATAGAGAAGCTCGCGAGGGATATCTCTCCAGTCTAGCTAAAAGCAGGGAAGAAGCAATGTTGGCTGTTCATTTATTCAGCCCTGCAGAGTGAAGGAAGAAATGTGCAGGCCACTAGGGAAGAGTACAGGAATGTGGTCAGAGCGTGCAGGGATGCAACGAGGAAGGCCAAAGCCCACCTGGAACTGAAGTTGGCAAGGGATGTCAAAAACAACAAGAAGGGCTTCTTCAACTACATCAGCTGCAAAAGGAAGGCTAGGGACAATGTGGGGCTGCTGCTGAATGAGACGGGTGTCCTGGTGACGGAGGATGCGGAGAAGGCAGAGCTACTGAATGCCTTCTTTGCTTCAGTC
>Ga0065711_1030398_pt1 | contig 32641 bp, 23 predicted proteins | sample Hoacrofraction12_FD_59098 | JGI IMG/M metagenome (GOLD analysis project Ga0065711, IMG submission 59098) | Hoatzin crop microbial communities from Cojedes, Venezuela - Epithelial fraction 12 v2 (version 2) | ecosystem: Host-associated > Birds > Digestive system > Esophagus > Crop | place...
CCCAGGGAGGTTGTGGAGTCTCCTTCTCTGGAGATATTCAAGACCCGCCTGGACAAGGTCCTTTGCAGCCTGCTGTAGGTGACCCTGCTTTGGCAGGGAGGTTGGACTGGGTGACCCACAGAGGTCCCTTCCAACCCCGAACATTCTGTGATTCTGTGATCAGCTGCCCAAACTCTGGCATCGGCGTTAGGAGTAGGGTTTGATGGCAGCCTTGGGGTGATGGGTCTGGGGGACTCGGGTCCTTATGGAAGTCTCCCCAGGAAAAACAACGGTCTGAATACACCCGGATCCAAACAGGGGCCCCTCTGCCGCATTCCTCCTATGGCTGGAAGGCAGCCAGGGCTGCTGTTTGCCCACGCCACGTCACGGTCTCACCTCGGCTATCCTGTTTTCTCAGCGCACCTGCTAATTCTTGGTGGTGGCAGGCGAGAGCAAACGGAGAGGGCTGCAGAGGAACACACGCCCGCAGTGCACACAGGCATGGCCGGCCGCCCCGGAGATTGCTGCCTCCCCGGCTCACGCTGCGCCCGGGCGAGTCGCAGGTTAACCTCCTGAAAGGTGACCGCAGCTCTTTTGCTCCAAGGCAGAAGTCATTCACCAGTGGGAGGCTCGAAGGAACACCCTCTCTGAGGATTTACCTCTGCATTCCCCCAGATATAATTTTGGATAAGAAAACACGCTGCAGTATACCACTCTGCAAAGCCTTCGGTAGCAGCCAGAGCTCATGCAGAAAGACGAAGGGAGGTCTGGCATGGTATGGCCTTTCCCATCAGTGCTGTTATATCCCATCGTTACAGCCAGCACAGTTACATTCACTGAGGCGTTTCTCCTTGTTAGCAGAGACTTCGAGTTGTACTTCCTACCTTCAAGGATGGTTTACCTCCTAAAATAGACATTTTAGGATGTAGAAGAGGGGGGGTCAAGACTGACCAGGAGCCCTGGCAGACTTTGCTGTGATGCTACAAGACGTCCCCATCTCTGACCCCTCTCTCCTTTTCTTTTGCAGGGGGGACACTTTTTCCCATAAGCCTGAGGAAACTTGAGCCTCATATCCACAATTCACAGCCCAACACAGCTGGCTTAAAACAGGTTTTGCACAAAGATTGCCAAGCAATAAGTTGGAGCAACAGGTACAGGTTTCTTCTGCCTCAGTGCTGTGACCCCTGTGCCAGAGAGACTGCTCCTGTCCCAACCTGCTGCAAGCTGTTGGCTCCGGGAAGGCAAACTGCGTCTCCAGAACTCTCGCCAAAGCTATTCCTGCCCAAAATCAGCATTTACCCTTGTACCCTCGGCTTGCCAAGGCCACTCCTTTCTTTTGAATGGGGACAAGAGGAGGTGACCTGTCCTGCCCCTGCCTCGGCGGGATCGGCCGCTCGCGCGGCTCTGTGCACAGCGTTGCCCAAGAGCTGTGCTGAAAGGGCTCGCTCGCAGGACGGAGGCACGCCTGTGCGCTCAGAGCCGCCGGCTGGCACGAGCGGACCGGAGGGGGATGGAATGATGCCCTGCGAGGATGGAATGATGCCCTGCGAGGATGGAATGACGCCCTACAGCTCGAGACGACTGTGTCTCTGTCAGTGCCAGCACTGCAGCGCGGGAGCACTGCTCACCCCGCTGCCCAGGCACCTTCCCCTCTCCCTAGACACTTCCATTTACCCTTGTTAACCATTAACCAGCGCACCGTTACCCGTCAGAGGCAGCTCTGTGCTGCCCGGTCAGCCGGTGCTCACAGAGCGCTGCCTTGTGAAACCGTATCCACGCAAAGCCCCGTCCTCCACCGGTCTGAGCCTGCCGGGCCAAAGAGCAAAGCTGTCTTCGCTTTCCCACAGCAGAACTCCCCTTGCAGGCAGCTGGGCCAAATTCTGAGGCTGGTGCTCAGTCCCTCACGGTTGCCAGTCATCCCTGCCTTGCTCGCAGGTTAGATTTCGTGGCTGGCTGCAATGTGCTTCTTGAGGGATCTTTTGCTTCAGGAAGTTGCAAGCCCCAACGAGTGAGGTCCTCACATGTCTTATGGTCGAGCTACATGCGTACGTATTGCTCTCTCATCTTTTTCCCTACACCCAGCAGCACAGCAGGTGAGGACTGAGTAAGTTGTAACCAAATCTTTCTCTGTCAGATCTGCAGGCATGTCTGCAAGAGGCACTACGTAGTTTTTCATTTGGACATCACAATTCTGCAGGGCAGAGAAGTGCCTGAGTGAGGCTACATGAGGAAGGTGTAGTAAAATGTCATGTGCCTTGGTTGTGGGTGGAGGAAAGCTCTCCTGAAACGTTCTCAGAAATTCAAGCAATGCTTTAGCTGCTACGCGTCAGGACATTTAACCTCACGTGAGTAGCAATGGGCCTTTGCACTGGTCTCTTGAGCAGTTCGGGGGGTTTTTGGACTCCTTGCCTTGCTTTTACGAAGTGTGAGGGCCCTGCTGTGTTATCTCATCTGCGGAGTTTGGCCCTTCCCTCTTCCTCCCGGAGCTCCATACCCGAAAGCAGGGTGGAAATACCTTTGCAACGTGTGTCATTTCGCAAACACATCCTTGGCAGAGCCTGTTTCCCCATGCACAATGTTAACCTTGTCCACAGGCATGTGGGGTAGTCGAGGCTGAGGCAGATGTGGGCCATTACAATCCCAGACCTTGCTTTTGCACTTCAGCTGAGTCTTTCTGCCAGCAGCTTCTGATTTACCTCAGCACCAGCCTGTGACAATGTCTGCAGTGTCTTAAGCTTGCATCAGAACACTGAAAACAGCCTCACCTGTCATCAACACACACGAGAAAAAAATCTAAACCACAAGGTCTTTGAGCTCTGGGAATACCGAGTCAAGGCTTAGGACCAGCAGAGGAGTGGATCAGGTCATGCGCGTGGGAAAAATAGCTGGAACAGGAGCATCTCAGATCATGTTTCAGTTATGAAAGTCAGGCTATTCTGTTTTCCACCAGTACTGAGTTAAACTGCTCGGAAATAATGTTTTCTGCTCTATAACCCCATGGCATGACCAGAATTAGCAGGAAGTAAGAGTGCCTACAGCTCAGCACTAAATGAGCCTGTGTTTTACGACAAACATTTTCTTGTCCCTCAGCACTGAATGTTCTAAACTGCTTTACATATATTTCTATAGATTTGGGCTCCTTAATAGCTCACCAGGATTATTTACTACTTTTTCACCGTGGTGATGGAAAGAAGTGGGGACAGGCAGCTCAAACACCACCTGCGCGTGAGCCTGACGAGCATTACCAAAGCTGCAGGGATAGGAACGAGATGCTTCATCCCAGAGCTCAAATTCATGTAGTCACAGCCATGGAAACGGGTTGGTTTACATCAGCATATATCAGCACTGAAAAGGACCCAAACACACAGCAGCTATTAATTAAATCCTTAGCACTGGGCAGGAAGACTTCATGAGGCAAAAGGGGAGGCGGAGCATGATGGAGTTTGGTGCTGATCCTCTGCGCTTGCCAGATGTCCTCACCCAATCTTCTGATGCCTCCCGCCAGAGCTGCTGGTGTGTGACTCTCACCGCTGGGCCAGCAGTGGGCTTGGGGTCGACTCCAGAGATAAAAGCAGACCCTGCCACTGGTCCCCATCTCCTGTGGGCTGGAGGAAGACACAAAACATGGTTCCTCTGCTCGCTGCGACAGAGGAAGACACTCAGCATGATGAAATGAAAAGCATATGAAAAATGAAAGGTGAAGGCTGTCACGGTTTTTGTGAGCCTGCTGACATTAAGGGATGAATTGTTTGCTAAGAGTCAGTTTTGTATCTTCAGCCATGAAAGTCTGAAGTGTTCCTCTCAGATATGGGCACACCCAGGCTGAAAGAGCTGGTTCAACCCGTGCCCTGATTTGCATCTATCTGTGATTAGTAGCACACCGGTCTGCAGCTAATGTCCCAGGTATTGTGGGCACTCTTCCCATTAGAGGTCCCTTGGGGTCAGTGGGCGAGAAGTGGGAGCTGTGCTGGTTTATACCTATTCTGATGCCTGGTTCAGCTCATGAGCTAGTTCATATCTATTGTCACTTTGTGTGGGTTAATCTCAAACATGAAGGAAATGGCAAGTGACGCAAGGGCTTGGATGGTTCCCAGTCCAGAGAGGTCACGCAACCTCCATCCTTGGAGATATTCAAAACCCATCCAGTTCTGGGTCCCCCAAAGGCAGAGCCGCTCGGTGACCACAGGGTAAGCAGTGGTGCCTCCACTCCTTTCCAGCAAGGGATGTTCCCTCCACCAGCAGCGAGCAGCACCATGCAGATGCCAGGCAGGAGCAGCTGGGACCGAGAGGAGATGGTTTGCCTTCAGGTCACCCACAGCTTTCGGAGAGGGTGACTGCATGTTACAGCCGCCCTTTGCAGATACTTTTTTCTTAACCATAAGCTGTGATATCGCAACGAGTATCCACAGCTTTCTGCTGCAGAAAGTGGCGATGGCAAACACTGCAAGCTTCGCTGGGGTTTTCTGGTTTATCATTACTTTTCTCCTGGGAGGGCAGCCCGGTCGCATGCTCCAATGCGCCGTTACGTCCCCGTTGCAGCCAGTAATCCTGACGGCAGTCCTCACCCCTGCTCCCCACCGCCCTGGGCTGCATGCACACCCAGGGCTCGGCCTCGCCGGGAGCACCAGAGTGGGCTGTCCGCCCCGAGGACCTCTCCCTCGGACCAGCTGTGCCAAAATTCGGGACAGTTGGAATCAGGGACTGGAGCTGGGACTCTTGGGCCCAAGCATTGACGTGGCACTGAGCAGCACCGCGCCTCACTTTGCCCAGCAGAGACAGAGAAAAAGGGGAAAAGAAAAAAAATCCCTGCCCTGCTCTTTTAAATCTGGACAAAACAGGTTTTTAATTAAAGCAGCACTTAATCATCGTTGCTTCGTGAATGCAGGGCTGGTGGATATTTGGTGCAAACAGAGTTGGTTGAAACTCTCTCACACCGGCTCCCTCTTTGTCCCTCCGTGAGCCGGGGAATGGGTGTGATCTCCGAGTAGGAGTGTCTCTGCGGTTAAGTAGAGGATTGAGTTACCCAACACTGCTGTTCCCGAGCTGACAAGGTAGCAGAACAGCAAACAAAAGTGCCTTGAAACTAGCTGGCCGAAGAGGAGAGGAGGCCCTGGGTTCGGCGGAGAGGGGAGACCTGCAAGGACACCGCACGCTTTCCAGCAAGGTAAGCAGCTTTCCTGCACCCCTCTTCGCTTTATTTATAAAGGCCAGAACTGTTTAAGGACTTTTATTCTGTGGGACAGTAAGAAACAAAAGAATTAATAGATTTCATGTTCTTTAAAAAATTGCTCACCTGGTGTGAGCCAGGATGCCTTTACTGAAAGCCATGAGCCCATCCTGATTTGCACCCTTTGGGGCTGGAAGAAGCAGCTGCCGCAGCCCCCAAGAACCCGGCCGGGCTACGTGTCAGCTCCCAGGACACACGCTTTTTGTTTAGCACAGGATGGCTTTGATTTAAGGCAATGAGCAATTAACGGTGTTTTGGTTTGGCCTGGTTTGTTTTATGCTTTGCTGCCATGGGGATGTGCTTAAAGCTCGCCTGCCTTTCCAACGTGGTTATGGGTCCGGGCAGCGATGACAAAAGTCTTTGGAAGTTCTCGTCAATAGGTCCTGTTGTCATCTAATCGATAGATCTGCTGATGGCTGAACTGCTGGGCTGTTTTGCTCTGCAAGTACAGTGTGTTTTCTCATCCTGCTCATTTGAGATGCAAATAGCACTGAGGTAAAAATTGAGTTGTACTGGAGTTGAGCTGCGGGCTGACTTGCCAGTATTTTTCTTAGGCGTGCCTATTGAGAACATAAATATTTAACACAAAGGAGAACTAATAGGAATTAGCATCTGTGGGAGGTTCACGCTTATTCAAGGCTACCCTAGCACAGATGTAAACAAATGTTACAACAGCTGAAGCAAACTGGCCCCATACGAGCAGCACTTGGAGGGTGAATCATCCAGGTGCTCTTTACACACCGCTGCTAAACGGGCAGATTAGAGCCTGCAAAATACAGATTAGACAATCCGGGGGTACTGGCCTTCCTTTTTGGCGGGGTGTTACCATTCCCTGCAACGCAGGCTGGCGTGCTGGATGGAGGCAAATGCAAGCACAGGCTCCAGCCAGCGCGGTGCAGACCAGGAAAGCCCTGACCGTCTTCCCTCGCCTTCCTCCCCGCATGGACAGGCTGCCCTTTTCCTCCCACAGCTCCCTTCCCACCAGCGGGCACGCAGGTCCCATGACATTATTTCCTAGGGAGGGCTTTGTGGCAACAGTTGCCACGGTCTCCCCTCTGGGAGCAAAGACTTCATGCCATGGCTGCAAACGGTGTCACCTCGGTCTTCTGCCTTCCCCTGTGTGTTAGGGCTCCTGATTAGGTCAGGACTGAATGCCCTAGGGTGATGAAGATGCTCATGGTGTGTCCTGATCTTTTCTGTGGAGCTGCACAAGTTTTTCTACACTTGAAGCGTGGAGGTTTTTACCTTTTCTGCTCTGGACCCCCTGGGGAGGTGTGGGACACGTGATGTGGAGGAAATGTACTATGGACTCTGTGACTTCAGGCTGGATGTGGCCTGCAGCCTGCTCCTCCAGCACTGCCCACGCTGGTGTCGTTCGTCCCAAGGAGGAGACTGGCTCAGATACCTGCCCCATGCTTGGAAGATGCTGGGGCTCTGCTCTGTGCTGGGCACTTCCAGCTGGACCAAAAGCCTTCCCTCACGTTTAAATAGTTCGGCGTACATTGTAGCCCACTTGGAAGCAGAGCCCTGAAATGCCCTGTGCAGTGAAAGCCTTTGTGCTGCCTGGCCCAGCTCCATTTTAGCCACCCCTGGGGAACACACGTGCCACCACCACCCCTCCTCAAGGTCCCTCCTTCGCCACAGGGAATGGGCTCTTCTGCAGCCCTCTGAAGTTCGCTCTGGGACTGACACAAGTCCACGGGTTAGGCTTGCTATATATGAAATGTCCACCTGCGCAGGGAAGGACTCCAGTGTGGACACCCCACACCCAACATAGGTTGGTTCTAGGCTCCAGGTCTTTGTTTATTCACACATATTCTTCAGCTTCTGTTGGCCCCTCAGAGAAACAGATAGTACAGTCACAAGTGGATACGTGCTCCTACAACTCATTAAAACCTCTCTTCTCATGCAGTCCTTTTGCATATAATACAATCCTGGAAATGGGCCTAATGATAATTTCTCTTGGGTGATTATACATTTCCCCCTTCTGGGTGTAAAAGGATTGCAGAAAGGGCTGAATGTTGTCACTAAGTATTTGGCATCCTTCAGTCCAAGAAGTCCTCTGAGATGTAATGTTAATTTCCAGCATCGGATGATGTGCATTAGCCTTGATTTTCAAGGACCTCTGCTTGAAAAAGAAATCCTAGCATTTGTTATCCGCCTTTATCTGAGCCTATTCATGCTTATCTGAGGCAGTGCTGGGTAGAGTAACAGTGAAACGTGTTATTACCTTATATCCACGTCAAAGACATGAGACGTAGGGGATGCTAAATTGCACGGTTGAGCTCTGTCCTGGGCAGTTCCTGTGGAATGAGCTATTCAGAGCAGCTGACCTCTCCCACCTAAAAATGTCCCGTTGCCATGCCCTGGGATGAAAGAAGAGGTTTCTGGGTGGCCCTTTATTTAAAACTGCTCTTACGAAAACAGCTGAACAGGGTAAGAAACGGGCAGCGCTAGAAATCATATTGTTTCTGGGTGATAGAGACTATCGAGATACCCCCCTTCCCTTCGGGGGCATGCTAGAGGCTGAATCCCTGTCTGTGAAATGACTGTTTGGGTCTGAGCAAATCCCACCCATCCCAGTCTCTCGGATGCCTGGTTCCCTTCCCTGTGCTCAGACAAAACCCCCGTCGGCAGCTCCGGGAGCAGAAGGCAGTCCCAGATGAATGACTCTTTCTAAAGCTGTTTGTAGGATTTGCAGGGGTGTTTTATTCATTTGGCTTTACGCAGTGGACGTGCCACCCCCTCGAAGCTGGCCTTCATTTCTGCCAAGAGGGGACTGCACACTCTTCTCGCACTTGCAGGCTGTGGTCCTGCGTGGGCTGGGTTCCACTTTTTATGCCAAGCAAGTGCCAGACGCGTGGCCCCGTGGGCTGGGGCTTTGCTCCTTGCTGTGCCATGTTGGAGCAGAGCATTGCTCAGGCAGGCGGGAGCCCCGGAGCTGGGCAGCACAGGGTTTATCTCATAAAATCGTGATGCACCAACACTGTCCATCATACAGCACATGATGCCACAGGGGCAAAGTTACGCCTCCTTATTGCCCCATGTCCCTCTGCCCCTCGTTCCCAGTGATCCACCCCATCTCTATTTGCCCCGTTGTCTCCCTGGACCCCTTTCCTACCCCATCGGAGAATAGCCACCAAAAGCCATCTCAGGAAGGAGTCACAACCACAGGGTCTCCTGGGGGTGGGATAGTGCTCCTCAAGGAGCAACTGCTTAAAGTGAGGACATGCAGGTGTAGACTGAGTGGCACCCACAGAGTCACAGGAGGACCAAGAGTGACCTTGCAGCCCACCTGGGTTGGAAGGGCTGGGTGAAACAGTAATAAACACACCATGTACGTGGTGCTGAGCACAAGCCTAGAGGACAACACTAGTGTGGGTGACTGCTATCAGAAAGGTATGTGTTGCTGGTGTTGCCTTGAGAGAAGATCTTTTGAAGGTCTGGCTCTGTTTCAAAGACCTTAAAGCTCATAGAAGGCAACTCATACCTTGGCTCAGCACCCTGTCCCAGTGGAAGCCTGGCTTGGGTTGGTTGGTACCTACTTGCTTGGACACAAGTTACGTGTCTTTCAGCAGAGATGTGTCATCCAACATACGCAAAGGGTGAGCTTTCCTTTGCAGCTTAAAATACAAACCTTCCCCCTGAATAAATCTGTTACAGCCCATCAGGCCAGCGAGGGAAATGCACACTCACCTACGGAGCACCATGCTTAGGTCCAGGTCATTTCATTTGCAATTTGAAGTGTAAACCTGTTTTTTTCCCAGAAGTTCTGGGTTTTGCTTCTCAAGTTTGATGTGATGCTCGCAGGTCTGAACTGGAGCAAAACTGGAATGGTCCCTTCCTTTTGATAGTTAATATTAATCTCGCTGCTTTCCACCAGGAAGCTAATGCTCTGGGAACCGGTTCTGCAGCTGGTCTGAGTGAACCCAGACCAGCACCCCTGCTCCATCACCATCAAACAAAGATCTTGATAGCAAGGGCTTATTCAGCTGCACTAGCTAAACTGTGCACCAGGGAAAACCTGCTCTTTATCTTGTACGCATACATCTATGCACATATACGCATGCGCTTTCTTACAACAAACATAAAACTGTTACACGCAGTAGCAAAAACCATCACTCTTAGACTTGTTTTCTGAGAAGGAAGGGCCAGGTGGGCACTGGTGCTTGGGTTTAACTGCGGTTTGTTTGTGGTATTGGCTCGGGTCATGCTGACAGCTCTGGGTGGACGAATCCCAGCCTCTAACCCCCTCTCCTAGCCTTCCTCCAGGGTCCTTTAACCCCGCATAGGAAGCAGTGGCCTTTCCTCAGTTTCAGCTGGAAAAATGCCTTCTTGTGAGCATCTGTCTTCATCTTCCAGCTGTCATAGCCTTCCCGTAAGCTTTTGATATGCAGGTGCTTCCCAGGGGTCAGGAAGCTCTTGCACGGGTGACCAAACACACATGCTCTCCTCCCTGATGTCCCAGCTCTGGCTTTACTTACCTTAGGTTAAATCATGCTCCATTAAAATTCTGATGTGGGAGAGGAGCGTAACTTTTTTCCTGGAGGTGGTAAGTAATTAGAAGTTAATTTCTGAGAATGTTTCTAACCCGAACCGCTTCTCTGGAAACCAGGAAGAGAAATTAAAATGGCTTCAGCTTTGTTTTCCTTCTGCGTGCGTCTCCTGCCCTCGCTGTGGCACGAAGCCCTGCCTTCCGACGCGGCGCTGGGCCCGAGCCAGCGATCTCTCCCTTTCAGCAGGGGAGAAAGAGCTGAAAGAAAGGAGAGATTTGTTCGTAATGAATTGGCAAGCCTGATGGTCGCCTTTCCCTTGGGATGGCTCTGTACCATTACTGACTCCGTAACCTCTCAAAGAGGAGCCGGAGGTGGAATGGATACCTCTGGAGCAGGCAAGTGCCAAACTGCATTTTATTATTTGAAAATAATGCACCTGGCACCATACCAGGGGCAATGCTGCTGCAAGGCGCTTGTACGCGGGCAGCTTTAAGCAGCTTCTTGTGCCACTGTTTTTTCTCACGGCCGGATCCTCAGCGAGAGGTGGGTTTGCACCGAAAGAGTCTGTTGTCGGTGGCTGGGACTGATCTCGGGGGGAAGTTACTGCAGCTCAGACTCTGCTGCTGCTTCTGAAAGCTTTAACGGGGCTGCCTTCCCTCTGCAGAGATGCTACCTACCTGGGAGAGCCTGCTGTGTTCAAAGACATCCCAGGGAAGAAGGACTTCCCGGGAAAACAGTCAGTCAAGAGCTGTGCGGGTGCTCTGACCTTCTCTGTAGGAGAGGAACGCAAGAACTGCCAGCCTCCGCGTTCAGCCAGTTTGCTCTCCCTTTTCCAGCGCCGGTCGCTGCTGAGCACTGGGCTCTGCATCCAGCGTGATGAATGTGGAAACTCCGCCTGCGTGGCTTGGGAGTTGTGGCTGGTGCTAAGGCGCTCGGATTTCATTGTCCGTGCATTGTTCTTACATTGTCGAGAAGTTTGCTGGGACAATACAGCTCTACCGTTCCCAGGAAAAACAGTAATTGTTAAAGTTTTAAAGGGAGGATTCAGAAATAGCAGCAGTTTGGGGAAAAATGTGCTTCCAGAAATCAGTTTCCCGAGGCCATCTGCTTGAAGATCAGACTGCTGGAAAGCTACCAGCAGTGAGATAAACAGAGTGGACAAAGGAGGTCATAAAGAGAGGTGCGGAGAGATGAGCAAAATTTTCTGGATGGAGCAAGGTGCTGAGCTAGAATTTATGGCAGGTGGAAATGAGTCAACTGTGGGGACTAGTCAAAGTCAGAGGAGACAAATTGTGAGTTGCCTGCCGTCCTAAATCAGATGTCCTCTGAGGAATTTGAAGACACAGATGAGATACAGATTGAGGGCTGTTGCAAGTGGGAAGGTGGTTATTTGCCAGTAACCTAGTATTTCCTTGTGTGCTCCTTCCTTTTAAGTAAGGAGCAATGGTAGGTTTGGAGAATTAAGCAAAGCCTGTCTGCATGTGGCTCTCAAGGGGCTGAAAGGTAAAGGCTCACAGCATCAGTGGATTCCTCGAAAAGACTGTGTGTCAACTACTAAGTAAGTCAGAGATGCCAGAACTGGACAGGTGGTGAAGGCACAGGTTATAGCAAGAGACACTAAGCTGAAGGTCTGCTTCTTGGTAATGCCTGGGAAGGTGGTTGGAGATGGAGTAAATTTTCAGGGTTCAGGAGACAGAGAAACTGGGTCCTGGGGAGACTGGTCAGTTTTTGTCAGACAGGTTCGAACTGGTTATTGCACATGAAGAACTTTAGAAATTACTTGGCTAGGCGGATCCAGGATCCTTTGAATTTACTGAACAGGGAATTCAAACCTCTCCTGGGATACAGAGCACTTCCAGTTTCAGAGGCCATCAAGAACATAAAGTCATCTCAGTGATTCTCCTCTTCATCCCAGGCCCTTAAGTCTTCACTCACATTAATGCCAAACTGACTGCAGCATCTCGGTCCTCAGCATCCCAGCCTTTGCCCCACGAACAAAGAAGAGAAGACAGCTGCCTGTGATGGCAGGTAGCTGTTTGGATGAGACATGATCTGATGATCCCTGGCAGCCATTCGTGGAGAAAGGGAAAACCCGCCCATCTGAATCCCCAGTGAAGTCCCTTCTTAGCTCCAGAGCCATTGACCCTGAGAAGATGAGCAAGAAGCTTCTTCACAATCTCGGTTCATCCTGTCCGGTGCCCCATTTCAAGTTTTGATCCATCTCTAGATAAGAGAAGGGTGAAAAAGCCCCTCAAGCCCTTTCATCATCCACCCAGATAGTTTGGTGGCATGGACAGGGGGTATTTTCTGACCTGTGGAGGTGGATGGGTGAAGACCTGAAGCATGAGGATCAATCCATGTTATTGCCTTATTGCCAAACCAATGGGAAGGCGCAGCCTGCAGAAAGTGCAGCACCTGAGTAGGGGGTCACAGTCACAGACCCCCGAGGAGCCGAGCCCAGAGAGCACGCCCCGGCCATTGAGCCATCTCATTTCATAGACATTAAGTAAAGGCAAGCCTGCCAGCTTCCCCAGTAAGCTGTTCCAATATTTAATTGCCCACCATGATCAGAAATAGCATCTTATTTCAAGGCCTGTTTTACGTCATTTTAGCTGCCAGGCAACAGCTCTTTCCAGGAAGGCTGAAGTGCTCTCTGTGGTCAGCCAGGCGCATCTGTGCAGATCCCTCTCCTTGGCACGCTGACCACACCGAGCTCCTGAACCTGGACCTCATGGGATCTAGAGGAGGAAGGTGAGCTGAGCTGCACTTTCCCTCTTCTGTCACCCCCAGAAACACATTCCCTGCCTCATCACCATGTCCCAGCGCATCCAACATGGGTAATGTGATTCAGGTTCTCTGATTGCAACTCATCCTGTGCTTGTGCAAGAGGATAGGAGCTGCCACCAACACACACATACGGATACATACGTCGCAGGTGCTCTCACCTATGCAAACTTTGTCTTCCTGCCAAAACATTGGAGGAGGATATTATGTGATTGGAGGTGTGACAACACGAAAGAGAAGATAAGCCCAATCGCTGGACCCCCCTACCTATCATTTCCACCTGAAATAAAAGCCACTTTTTCTCCTCTTGCAACAGGAAAATAAAAGACAACTTATACTGGTTGAGTGCTGTACTTCTGGACAGTCACTCACTAGGGACAGTCACCGTTCAAAGCAACGATCCCGAGCAGTGGTTGATGAACCACACAAAGTAACTCAACGTTGAATTTTGTTCCTCTGGACAAAACAAGAGTTAACTGCTGTCCTCTCTGCAAACAAAAAATGGCACCTACTTGGGCCCAGATGCCCAGCTATAATGGAGACAATGAAAGCAATTCAACAGTGCTGGTTTACCTCATCTAATGCCAGTCCAAGTATTCCCAATAATTAGACCTTTCAGCCTGGAAAGGCTGGAGCCACAGCTGCTTCCTATTTTCCCAAAGCTGTACAGAGAATTAGTCATTTCACTGGGGTTTTTTATTACCGTGACTACAGCCGAGTAAGTGTGCCGCCAAAACTCAGACAAGCCAAATCAGGCTTAATTCAGAACGGACTTCGGGAGTTTTAAATGATCCTCTATCCCCCTTCTGAGTCCTTATTTTCCCTCCCCACCCAAACAGACCGAGTCTGCCTGAAGAAATGTCCTGCTAGGCCTGCTTTCTCAACGCCTACCAGGTTGACCAAAATGAAGTAGTGATTACTGGCACTTCCACCTCAACAGTTATTCATTAACCAGTCTTGGGAGTGACCTTGACACTTAATTAGTCATCTAGTCCTTCCTGAAGGCAAAGCTTTTCCCTACATTGTGCTGGATGGAGAGGGTATAGGGATCATATTTAGCAAACAGGAGCGTTGCTGTGCTTTTGGCAGCGCTGAAGGGGAGCGGGTGTAACAGAGACCTATCTGCCCTCACCCACCAGCTTTGTTACCTAGATTGCATTAGGGAAGGCTTTGCTTCTAGCTCTGCAAGCTCCAGGTTGTCCTCACTGTCACATCCAGCCAAGACACCAGTCACCGACGTTTGGTTCCCAGGTCTTCTGCCCTCACCCAAGAGCAGCTTTTGCTCTTTGAAGTTTCATTTATAGCATCTTAAGTGAGGGGGGATGACCCAGCAGAGCAGCTCCAGGCCAGCAGTTGTCTTTGCTATGCAGTGACCATCCCTCAGCCCACGTTCATGGTGTGAACTTGTCTTCTATTTCCATGGTTGCAAAAGTCCCTGGAAATGGTGGAAATAGAGTAGCTGGCCCTGGAAGTGGAAATAGGGTAGTTGCATTTTACTAATGTGGAGGCAAAGAGGGGAGCTACAGATGCTTTAGTGCCTCTCTTCTCCTTTCAGAGATAAAGCTGTGTCAGTGTGCAAGGAAGAAAATGTCCATCCCCCTAACCAGGTTTTTTTTTCTGGTGGATTCCTCCCACAGAGGCGGTTGACTCATGCTTCTCACCAATTTGCGTTTCACCTAGTGCTGGGCAAAACTGGTTTGATTGAGACAGGAACTCCAGACATCTCTGTTTAAACTCCACAGTGAACCCAAGTCTCTTAACATCCCTTTTTTTTTATTTGTTAAATTAGAAAAATTTCTGCTCTTCCTGGTTTCAGCACAGATGGGAAGTTTTCACTCTATAAATACTGGATTTTGTGTCTGGACAGGAGCTGAATTATGGAATCATCTGATTTAAAACCCACATTAAATCATTAATGAAATGAGCTATCTGATTATATAAGTCATATTCCTATTATTTCTGACTTGGCCGCCAGCCGAAGGAAGCTGGAAAGTCCAAAGAAACAGCCAAACTTGTCCGTGCTTCACACTGTCCCCCAGCACAATGACTAAGGAGGAAGGGAGGGACAGCATTTCCGAGAAAAGTGGGAACCATCACTAGTGGGCAGGCTTCAGATGGATAAAGGAGCCCCAGGATCAGAGGAGATCCAAAATCCCTATTTTGAGTCAAAGAGGTTTTGGTGGGAAATGGTAGAGCATTGCTGGCTCTCAGAGGGCTTTGTCCAACACGGCTGTCTGCGCTCAGAGGAATCTCAAAATCCTCTGGGTTAACTTTTCCAACAGGAGAGGCTGGGATTCTGGGAGAAGCACGGAGCCAGCTGTGTCTCACAGCTGGCCAGCTGCCGGTTTCCTACACCATTACCAGGCGAGCAAGACGCCTGCTGCCTTCCACGGGGAGCAGTGGAAGTTTTGCTAAAAAACTTCACCCCCCTGAATTCTCCCTCACATGTAAACATCTTTGCTGGCTTTGTTATGCGATTATTCCTGGTCTGATGCTGGAAGGAAAAATCCTAAATAAATTAAAAAGACAGATGAGGGAAGGAGGCTTCACTTGGGTCTTTCTTTGATAGGGACCTTTCAAATGCCATATTAAAAGAAAGGAAAGGTCTTTTAGGTAAAGATCTGAGTTGGAATAACTTTTTTGGCTTCGGTTCCTGATAACCCTGGACTTCACAGTAGGTGAGTCAGGACCCCATTCGGAAAACTGTCTAGCTCCTCTGTAGACACTGAAATATCTTCCTGGAACTGGCTTTTAACCTGTGCTGGTCTCAGTTACCTTTCTGGGAATTGAGAGGAAAACTGAGGTTTTTTTTCTCCTTGCTGTATGTCTTCTTGCCTGGAAGCTATCTGGAGGACCTGAGAGGGAGATGAACATTGCTGAAAGCGCTTCTGGTAGGTACATGAGGCCACATGGATTTAGTCTTCCACAGTCCTTCAGATATGTCTGTGTTCAGGAAGGAGTGAGCATGTCTGACCACCATGACTGAGTGTTGCCAGACTGTGGGTGCCTGCTCAGTTGACGGAGAGGTGTTGGGGCTGTGCCCAAAACACCCCTGGAGGTACCTTGCATCTCTCTGCTGCCTGTGCAAAGAGCCAGGGTCTGGCAGCTCTGGGCTGTGAGATATCTGGATGGACCAACGTTCCTGCCTAGAGCAGCAATTTTTGTGCTCTTACTTAGTGTGCAGACTCTTCAGGAGCAGGACCATCCCTTCTTATGACTTTATGGTGCCAAGTGCAGCACAACTCTCCATGCTCTCATAACACAAGAAATAAACACGCCTTCTGGCAGAGGATCATCATTCTTTGTTCTTTTACTCCTTCAGCAGCTTATTCCATGGCTTTGTGCAATAGCTTCTTTTATTTTTCATCTTATCGTGACTCAGTTGTTGTGCCGAGTTGAGGCAGCCGTGGCACCGTTCCTTCTCGTAGGCGGTTTCCTACAGCTGAGCAGAGGAGCACAGGAGATGTCGTGGCCTACAATCAGTGCAGCCTTTTCATCCGGAGACAGAGAAGAAAATGCGGTCAATCAAGTTGTTGTTGTTTTTAACATAGTACAATCGTTCAGTCTGCCACGAGCAAATGCAAATCGGGGGAGCGCGCTGGCGAAGCACATGAACACAAAACACAGTGATCAGTCAGCCGTGTTTTCTTGCAAAGCTGGGCCTTGATTTGTGGGCAGGATTGACTCATACGGGGAAGGCTGATATGGGTCTTGCCCCCGCACAAACACAATCTGTCCCATGGCCGCCGCAGCGGAGGCGAGCTGCTCAGGAGGCACCTGCCATGCCCCACAGGCCAGCCAGCTCTGCTAGGACATAACCCAGCGTATTCATATACATTGGGTTTGGGTTTCATTTGCTCCAGGGGGTTGCCCTGTGAACAGGCTGGGTTCAGAAGTTGCTTCTTGAGCAAAACCTCGGCTATCCAAGCAGTAGGAACAGGGGTGCATAGCTAAGGGTAGTCCTTTTTTCTTTTCACAGCTGGTAGGTATGGTAGGGGATAGATGGGAGACCTTCACCCATCAGAGGGGCAGCTGGAGATACCAGAAACATCTCAAATGTCCCCAAACACCTTTGTGTAGGCAACTGAAGCCTGAAACCTACCTCTTCCCCATACAGGCAGCAGAGCCTAGGGAGCTGCTCAGCTATATGTAAAGTAGTCACCTGGGTCATCAGTTGGATCGCTCACACGCTCTGCTGACTGTGCTGGCTATGTCTCCATTGACCTTTACAGAGCTGAGAGCCTGGTGCCCTGCCCTGACATACCTTGCAGGTGTCTTAATTTAGACCTGAATCTCATCGTGAAGTGGAAGGCCTTCATTACTTAGGCTTCCAGTGCCCCAGGGTACCTGACCTGACCTCTGGTGACTTGTCCAGGATAACAAGGGTCTCCTGGAGGTCCACTGTTGTCTCTGCCACCTCTCATGCCATGGTGGGAACAAAGCAGTACTGATGTCAGGTCCAACTCCCCGGCAAATCCTTTTCACCTGTTCAAATAGGGGAAAAATAATCCCACACCAGAACAACTGTATCGTCTCCACTCTTTGCTGGGACGTGATCACATGCTTTTCTTGGCCCCCCCACGAGCATGGATAGCCCAGGAATGGGGGTTCATCCCACCTAGCTGTTGATCACTGCAGCTGTGCTGTCTTCATAGTCAGCAGAGAGATAGAGACACTTCAAGGTGTGGATTACCCGTATTAAACCTCCGCTGATGGTAAGAAGAACCCAGTTGACTAGCACACTTACTGTTGTATCCAATTATATAGTTGTTTTGTTTTTTCTTCTTCCTTTCCCTTCTAGCTCAGACTGCAGGATGACAGACGGTGACACGAATCTCCCACCTATCGAGAGAAAGCTGGGACTGCAAATATGGAGCATAGAGGTAGGTGAGACAAGAGGCAATGACGGCATATGTCCTCTGCATGTGTATGTGTTTCAAGAAAGAGATATTCCTGAAGTAATCTCGGTGGGAAAAGAAGGTGTTACAGATAAGATACAGTGGGAAACAGGAGACCCAGCATCTCCCTGTGTAACTTTCAACATGTTATTGCTTTGGTTTCCTGCTCTGTGAATCAAGGATAACAGTGACTGAGGAAACATGAATATGGTGGGACTGAAGCTGTTGCTCCAGAACTGGAGGCTTTCTCACCCTCTTCGGGAACCAGTGCAAGGCTTTTTTAGCACACCAGAAATTAATTCCCTGTTTCACCAAGAAGAGGGGTTATGCATAGGTAACCTTAATATATACTGGCAACCATGGTGGAGAAGGCGCCTGTTTTTGCAGCAAAGGCATCCCATGGAGCCTGTCTGCATTTCATCCTTATCTTTCCCATTCCGATCAATGGGTCACTGCAGGGAGAGATACTGCAGCTCGCAAGGTCACCGTCTGCTTGCAGTGGTCTTTTCTTTTGGTTTGGAACCAGGCTGTGCTCAATCCTGCCCTTTTCTGGACCAATTCACCAGGAACGTTCCCCTGCAACAAGAAGGGGCTTAGAATGAGGTCCAGAGTCCACTCAGGGGAGCAGTGGGAAGGGGCTACAAGTAGTGGTGGCCCTCTCAGGTCCCAGCTATGTTCCAGGTATCACAGGGTCTTTGCCTTTCCATTTCTCTGCAAGGCACTGTACTAAGCTTCTTTCCAGAGGATCTGTAATTAGAGACTTGTCGGTTCAAAAGGGTCAAGCTGGTATGCTGGGAAACAAGTCAGGCCACCAGAAGAATGTCTGTCTCTAATTCCAGGGAACCACAGAGTCAATTCAAGCCCAGGAGCTGCTTGCATACTGGTGGGTGGCACATCCAGGCACCTGCACTGGGCGGACGTGGATGGTTGATTATGCACTTGTACCAGACAAAGTGTGCAATTAGGGTCTGGAGGGGTGAGGGACACATCAGTGTCCTCAAGTGTGTCTTTTCTCAACACTGCTAGTTGCTATGAATCCCTGGCAAAGTGGTTCATCCCAAAAAAGGTCTGCAAGTTAACCTCGAACTTGTGGGTACTGAGTAAAAACCATGTACCAAAACTTCACCTAGGATGAGATCTGCTCACTCCGCTGGGAAATTCTCTATAAATGCAAGCTCTGGAGCACTTCAGCTTGACCACGAAGTCTTCTTGCTCCAGGCCTACAGGATTGCAGAGGGCAAGGAGAGTAAAAAATACTTGTCAGTCTGGCCAAGCAGCATTATCATTTGCCCCTTCTCATCTCTTAGTACTTTGGGGATTTTCACCAGAAGTGGCTTTTCCCAGTCTATGAGCACAGCCCTGGTTCTTCCTTCTCCAAACCCTAATGGTCACCTTAGTGTTTCATGCACCCCAGCTGTCCTGTTTCATGCCTACGATCTTGTGGCTCTGCAATGCTAGCAATGACCCAAATACTCATTTTTTTACAGAATATGAAGATGGTTCCTGTACCTGAAAAGGCTTATGGGTCCTTTTTTGAAGGGGACTGTTACATAATTCTGCACGTAAGTAAGGCTAACAAATATTGGTCTCTTTGGTAGGCAACTGGTTCAACCCTTTTTGTTTAGCTCTGACTTGGGTGATAGGCATCCTCACTGGTGAGAACATCACTGTTGGCAAAAGTGATTGTGCATGTGCGTTCACCATCTAATCACGCACCTGAATTTAAAGTGGCTGTTGCAACAGCACTGTATGTTTGTTCAATCAGAAGTCAAGAGGAACCATTAACTTGGTAATTTGTTAAAATTATTTATCTTCTAATCAACTGAGCCGTGTCCAGACATGGCACAATGGCCAGTACATTCCTGGCAAACTAAATCAAGACCCACATTTGCATGATGTATGGGAGTCTTTCAAGGAAGTGAGAGGTGGCCAACTGGAAGGTGTCATTTTCAGCAGATGATGTGGATTATGGAGTTGTGCCACCAACTCTGCATCACGCAAGGAGCAGAGAAGCTCTGCAGCCCTTCTCATGTCCCCATTAGGACACTTCATCCGTCTGACCCAAATTTGGTCCAGACCTACTTGCAACCAGCTGAACTCAGGCTAGCCAGAATCTTGAGGAACTTCTGAGAACCAATTCTAATCTATGGGCTGTGCAAACAGCCTTGTGTCCCCGAATGAACAAAGGACAATGCATTGCACTCAACTCCTAGAACTTCTTCCAAATCTCTTCATCTGCACAGCACAATCCAGGCCCCACTGTACCAAAAAATATCCATACCATGAAAACTAGAAGCATTTCCCACTTCCTGGGTCTGAGAGTCCCTGCTGCAAACATCTCCATCAATCAAGAGACAGCAAAGCCTCCACTATCACACAATAAACAAATGCACACCCACTACAGGTCAAGCTTGGAGAGCAGGCTGGGATCGTGACGCAGAATGAGTCTCCTGCTCTAATTCACCATGCACATGCCTTTATGCTACTTTTCAAATGATGAATCAATTTGGTAGCAGCCACCCAAAGACATGTTTAGAGCAGAACAGGAGTGTCCTTGCAGGGAGCTGACTACAGATATCAGCATAGATTTTGATGGTCAGAGGCTCAGCTTACGTTGCAATAGCTTTCCCAGGCAGAATAGCCCTTATCAGCCCACTACTCTCCTTTGCCTCTGCAGACGGGAAGGTAAAAATACGTGTCTTTGCATTCTGCATCTTCACTGGAGGCTTTCCAAAGAAAAATTGTCTGCAGGACAATGAGACTTTGATCGTCTTCAACAGCACTGTATTAAATTCAGCGGTTTTACCACAAATCAATTATCTGCACCTAGAGGAACTGAGCTGTATTTTATTGAAGTTCTTCTACTGTGTTTCGCTGTGGTATCACTGCGCAAAGCAAATAAACAGAACCTCATGTCAAATCCAGTTTATAAAATGAGCTTTCATTACCTTTCCCAGGTGTCCACGACAGGGTTTAACACAGTAGGTGCTCAGAAATAACTGGCACAGCTCACAATAAGCACACCTGTTCTCCGATCACTTGCCTCCTCTTTCTAGGCTCTTGTTTTTTTCTCTAATAAGATGAATCACAGCATACACACACAGGCTTAAGCTTCATTTGGAGTTCTGTCTGATTTGCAAGCCAGCAGGAATTCAGAGGCAGTTTGTGTTACTATGTAGTGTGATATGAGAAAGAGAATAGGAAAAAAAGGATAGTATCTGCAGACAAATCAATAGCAGTGTACATTACATTTTAAAAAGAGACCCATGAGAACAGTCTCCTTTAAGTTTTAATATCAAACTCTTCAAAAGTAGGGCAGGTTGAACGTGTTAATTTTTGTAATTGCACAGGTGTTCAGTTTGCCTTGATAACAGGAGTTGTGAAAGAATATCCAACAGACATATCCTTCTGTTCAATATGGATGCAAATCCCATAAATGCTCTCCTGAATAAGGTCCCTGGCTGCAGGCTGAGCTCCCAGGGAGAATGCTAAAGCTCTGTCCTGTCTCCCCTTGCCCAGGAGAAATGCAGAACTGGGAAAGGGCTCACTTGGTTTTACCTGGTATCCCCAGCCAGTCATATTGTTTGAAACATCTTGACATCTTCATCCTGACTCATCTTTCCCACCTCTCCCAGACCAAAAGAACCTCTCGCGGCTCCGCTGTGGATTTGCATTACTGGATTGGGAATAATTCATCTCAGGATGAGCAAGGTGCCGCGGCTCTGTACGTCACCCAGCTGGACAACGCACTCAGGGGGAGCCCCGTGCAGCACCGGGAAGTGCAGGGACACGAGTCCGAGACCTTCCAAAGCTATTTCCGCAATGGCATTATGTGAGTAGCATAAAATACCCTGCAACGAGGTGGGTCATGGTCCCTGGGGTTCCCTCTGCTTCTTTACATCCCAGAGCCATCAACATTGCAAAAATCTGAAAAACATGGAACAGCACTGAAGTTGGTCAAAATTCAGAAGAAAAATTTCCAATTTTGAAAAAATTAGTTGTAAGCATTGGGACTGGAACCATGTCATTCTGTTCTACTGGTCGTTTTCCCAGATAATTGCAGTAATTGCATCTTAACCTCCGTTTTGTTCACCCCAAGGCCTGCCTTCCTCTCCTCCTCACACTTTAGATTAATATGCCCATTCAGGGTACTTCAGACTAACATCCACTTTGAAAAGAAGTGCTGATATGGCTCACACTGGGACTACTGTTCCTGTAGCGGAATGAAAGTTTGACTCCAAACTTCTGCCATTTAAAGACACCATTGAATCCAAACCTGTGGTCTTTGCTCACGCTGGGGCCTTTGGAAGGTGACTCCAATAGCCGTCCTCCAGGAGGACCTTCACTGGCAATAAACAGCCTCAGTGCCTTTAGACAGCTGGAGAAAACTCAGATGAGAACATATCCTTGGTCAATACCCTATATCCCAGTCTGGCTTTTGATACCTCTGAGTCATGCATCTCTGCAACCTCTCATGGGTTTACTCAGGACTTTTGTGAGGCAGAAAAGTGCTTTTACCCTCATCTTAAAGATGAGTAAGGGACAATGAAGGACTAAAATTCAGACCTTGAAAAACATGTAGGTTTAGAAGTCTGTTTGGAAACCTATCTGCCTCTGAAATCTGTATGAGTTTTAGACTTCATCTTGGTCTAAACCACATCCTTAAGGTCAATCAGGAAGTCCGAGGCAGAATGAGAAATTATAGCAGGTTCTTTCTACACCTTTGCAGATGGACTAATCACCAGATCATACTTCTGTGGATATGTTCAAATGGGCCAAACAAATTTAAAGTACTGTGAATCACTCATAAGCCTGACCACATTTGCCAGTCTCTTCCAAGCTATGATAAAATACATATATTGCTCATATGGAAAAAACTATAAGATGCTTAGCAATTGTCCCTTTTTTTCCCATAAATGGCAATTACATTTTATCAATTATTACTGTAGTATGAACATTGGATCTTTTTTCTAAAATGATGTAGTATATATGAAAGTGGGTTAGACTTGCCTAAAGTAACAGTATAAAGGCTCTGGGAATTTCTTGGAGAACCGTGTACGCGATGTGATTGTGTCTTCCTTGCAAAGCTGCACAGAAAGGAGGGGATGGCATCATGCAGTGAGGCAACACAGTGCTAACAGCAGCTGTTGCAAAGTACGTGTTCAAGGATGGAAGAGCAAAATTGGTAGATTAAAGCTGAGAGAAAGATGGTATCCTGTACCTGTTTACGATAACATTTCGTTCTGCTTCTGGCAGCAGTTTCTGCCTAAGCTACTTTTAATAGAATAACTATTTTGAAGAAAACCAAATTTTAGCAAAAAGTCTGCTTTCTGCAAAATGTGTTTCATTTTTTAATTGAAAGTTATGGAATATTTCGATTCTGAGATGTCACTGCCATGTTTAATGGAATTTTCAGTTTGGTTGTGTTATGTTTCTGTTGCCGTCCCTCACCTGCCTGTTCTTCTACACACCTTCTCCCAGGATGCACAACAGCAACACAACACCCATAACAAGCGGATGGACACAGTGAGGAGTCATGGTCTGACCAGAGACCATGAACAGTAGAGTGAGGCAACACAGCATTTGACATTCCATTTTTAGGACTTTGAGATTATATTGGCTCTAAATTTTTTCTGTGTCACCAAAAGCTTGCGTTTTCTCAGAAGATAGGGGGGAAGGTATTTTATAATCAGCTGTAACTTTTTTTTCTCTGCTACACAACAGCTACAAGAAGGGAGGAGTGGCTTCAGGGTTTAAGCATGTGGAGACCAATATGTACAACATCAAGCGTCTTCTTCATGTCAAGGGGAAGAAGCACATGTCAGCCACAGAGGTAAGAAGAAGACACCTCTCTCATTATGGATCATTTCTCCTTGCCTCTCCTCCTACACCTACTTTCAACCAGGTGCGCCTGCTAGATAGCTCATCTCTGCTCAAGGACCCCTACTACAAGACAGCTTTCAAGACCTCACTTAGGGGTTTGGTGTTATCATGAGAGAAGCCATCGGGTTCAGTGAAAAGCTGAGTGCTAGAAAAATGAGCATGTCTTTAGAGACCAGTTGCTACATCCCCGTGGGCAAGTTCACAATGGCTGTGACTTGTCTCCTGCCACCCTTGTTGTCCTCTCCAGTTTGCTAAATGCTTGCATTTCCTCATGACAGGTAGCGCTTTCCTGGGACAGTTTCAATAAGGGTGATGTTTTCTTGCTGGACCTCGGGAAAGTGCTGATTCAGTGGAATGGACCCAGCTGCAGCATTGCTGAGAAATCCAGGGTGAGTACAGGCAAAAGTCATTTAGTTTGCTAGTGGTATTTTTTTATGCCTGAAAAAAAAAATATAGAGAAACAGCACTCGGTGTTTGCACAGTGAAAATCTCAGTAAAACCAGCAACACAGAGATGAACAGAGAAGATCACGGTAAATCTTCTACTTGCCCATCTGCTGGTATCAGAGGGCCAGGGAAGTATTTTCCTTCAGTTCAGACCTGGCCTCGTCTTGGGTTTTGGAGGCAGCTGTGGGCACATCACTGGCTCTGGCTGCAGAAGGGCATCCAGCTCTCTCTGGGAAGGTCCATCTTCATCCCTCTGTGCCCTGTAGTTTGCATGACATCATAGGCCTAAAAAATCAGCAACACCAGTAAGTTTAGCTGCAGTAACTACCTCAGGGGTAGATGAATTTTAATTTTTTGTTACAGCTTCACAGGGAATTCCAGCTTGGTCAGTATGAGACACGCAGGAATACACAACCGAGGTGCTGATAGGTCAGACCCATAGCTCTTAAGGCACTTTGCAAAGGGGTCATTATCCTTATTTTACTGATAGAGGAAACGAGATATAGAGATTTAATAAAGCAATATATATCAAAGGGTCGTCAGCAAAGTTGGTGGCCAAACTCATAGTCAATAATTACACACATTAAAAAGCAGGTGGGTCTGCTCTTCACGTGGTGTCACCTGATGAGAGGGGGAAGTTTCACAGGGAAGGCGATTTTCCAGGACACAACGGCTAGAGAAGAAGATCCAGCGGAGGATGGAGCAGAGACAAAGAAACCCTCAGGATACCAAGGAAGGGGAGCAGGTAGAGGGATGGCTAGTGTGAGAAACAGGCCATGGTTCATCTCAGCCCTAGCAATCAGGTCATTTCTTAGGTCTAACAAAGAGGGGCACGTTTCAAAGCTATTGTGGTAAGAGTCACAGTAAAAAAAAAAGAATTCAATGGAAAATGGAGATTTCAGCCTAATTAGTTGCTTGGCATTTCATGCTGCTTTTTTCACAGAAAACATCCACGTGTTTTGAATACTTGAAACATTTAAATGTAAAATCTCACCACGGGGCGCCCTGAGTCCTGCAGCTCTGCAGCATCCAGCCTAGTTGTCCTCAGCATGTGTGATTCTCTCTCCTAGACCATCTCAGAAGGTCACTGGTCCTGCTTATGTACTGTCACACATAGGCATAGCCTGCTACAGCTACAGCACGCCTGTGCCCTGTGGGAGCAAGCACCAGTACTGACTATAATAAACAATACTTTCCTGAGAGTTAATTAATAAGCAGATTTTACAGGCACAGCCCCCTTTTTCATAGCTAAATTTGGACGACTCTCGAAGCTTCAGAGAGCTGTGGTAAGCTGGCTTGGACTATTGGTGCTCAGTCATTGCCTTAGGTCTGAGGCTCGCTGAATTTGTTGTCTGCATCAGGACTTACCCGCTGCTGATCCTTGTGCAGGGTCTCGCGCTGGCTCGCAGCATCAGGGACAGCGAAAGAGGTGGCCGCGCTCAAATTGGCATCATTGACAACGAGAAAGACTCCCCGGACCTGATGCAGATCATGAAGATGGTGCTGGGTGAGAGGCACGGGGAGCTCCGAGACGCCATCCCGGACACGAAAGCAGATGAGCTGCAGAAAGCAAATGTCCGGCTCTACCAGTAAGTCCGGGGATGGGCTCCAAACCACATCCTTTCTCATGATGAGTGCTGTGAAGCCTGATTCCACTCGCTGACTCTGTCTTTCAGTGTCTACGAAAAGGACAATGACCTGGTGGTGCAGGAGATAGCCACCCGGCCCCTGACGCAGGACCTGCTCCAGCACGAGGTGAGAGAAAGCGATCAGCCCTTACAGCGACAAAAGGACGCTGTGGCTTGCTTTATTTTCAGCTGGGCACCTGTTTCAATGGGATACCCTATTTCCTGAAAATTATCAGCCCTGCCATCCTTCAGGCTTATCAGGTGTCCTCTGAAAACAGGACAGCTTAGCCCTCACCTACAGCCTCAGTGGTCAGAGGTAGGTGGTGCATTGAAGCTGCTCTAACGAGAGATGGCAAATCAGCTCACCCAGCCAAGGATGATATTAGCTTGGCAATCGGAGTCAAGGACTGCCGCAGGCCAGGAATAAATTCCAGATGGAAATAAGGCTGCTTAATACCTGATGTTCAGGTACAGCCCTCCATCTGCAGAATTCAGAGCAAATAAATACCCTGCTCATAAAATCCTGAAGGTGTATTTTCCTTCTGCAGCAAGTGCCTGCTCTAAGTGACCCACTCTGGAAGGAGATTCCTTACAGACTCTCTGTCCACAGGCTTTCAGAAAACAGAGGCTTTCCTAATATCCTTCTGGCTAAAATTGGTCAGAGAATTGCTCATCCTTAATTCTCTGGAGTGCAAACCAGCTTATTCCAAAACAGCATTGCACTGTAAGGCTCCAGCTCCCTCATCCACCGTGGTGTCAGCCTTGTTAAATCTCAGTCTCCTTTTACAGGCATATGAAGCTTCTTCTTTTCTTGTCAAAGTTCAGTTTGAAAAAGGAGAAGCCTTTGGTCACACAGTGGGCTGTCAGTTTGGACCACCAGCTCTCTGCAATGGAGTCAGGCTGCTTGGCATCCATCTCACCCCCTTCGAGTTCGGGATCCTGCTACGTTCACAACGATGCAACACTTTTAGCTCCAGATGGGTGTCACAAAATAGCGGTGTAGAGGATGTCTGACTCGGACTAGTCCTGCTCCTTTAGTAGCAGATTTGGCATAAATGAGCACCACCATCAGCAGTGCTGAAGCAGAGCAGGCTGAGGCTCGTATTTCAGCATACACTTCCCCCCCAGCCTTTTCGAGCTGGTGTTTCTGCTGATTTGGGAACATCTCTCATGAGATGGAAATGGCCAGTTTTGAGCAATGCCTAAGGAAAATACATATTTTAACACCTTGCAGTTAAAGTGCATCTGCCTGGGTAGGGTGTGCTCACAAAGCCAGTGTCCCCGTGAACCCCTGTACTGTAGGGTTGGTGGTCGTTGTAGTCCATTCATGAGCCACAGTAAATCCATCCTCTGTTGCTTCTACTAATGGTTGCACCAGGGTTAGAGCTCTGCAAGGCAAGGAAATGAGCTAGATCTACATCCAGTCTAAATCTTCAAGAAGGATCCAACCTGAGCAGGCTACAGATGAGGACCTGCCTGCACAGAGCTTTTTACGTCTGTTTTTCCGTTTCCCCTCAGGACTGCTACATTTTAGACCAAGGTGGTTTTAAGATTTACGTCTGGAGAGGAAAAGCCTCCAGCCTGGAAGAGAAAAAAGCAGCCTTCACTCGAGCTGTGGTGAGTTGTGATGTAGTGCAAACAGTGTTGTGGGAGGTGAACTAAGTGCTAATGTAGATCTGACCACTAATTACAATTAAGTGTAGGTCTTGAGGACCTGGCCTGTGAAATAACAGAGAGAGTAGTTAAACGTCTAAGGGAGGTGTGATGGCGTAAACACAGAATTGTTAGTCACCAAATTGCACTAGAACTAAGACCTGCCACTGAAACTAAGAATAAATTTAGTAAAGAATAGAAAGTATAAAAGAAAATACTTTGTTACACGGTAAATGGTGAACTTTTAGAATTTGTTGATTCAAGAGATGGTGGAAGCAGAGAGTATCAGCAGGGTCGAGAGGGGATTAGACAAATTTGTGGTCAACAGGTGCATAACCAGATGCTAAAGGGTCTCTTATGTCCTCTCTAACATCCGTGACACAGTATTGTGGATTCTGGGGAGAGTGAAGGGATCACACTGAAGACAGCCACCAAGCTCATGTGTGCTCACCAAACAGCATCTCCTAATGCCACTGTCCCAGCCAGCATAGGCCACTGCTTTGACCCTGAAAAGCATCTTTTGTATTCCAAATCAAGAGTAACACCTTGGGCGAGTCAGTGAGGAACTCAATTATTTGGGCTTTCTGGAAAAGCCAGACTTTTCGTATAGGTGCTACAGGCCTCAATCACAAGTCCATTACAGGCAACAACACCAATGGGTCTGGGCCCAGGTTCTGCATGTGAGTTTGGAGATGATACAGGGCTCTTCCACTGAGCAGAAAGAGATCTGTTATTAACTGCTATTAATTCAGATTGGCCAACCTGAGGCAAGACCAGGGCTCACGTTAAGGTAGAGCACACCAGCAGAGTGCCGTGGCACCAATGCTGCTCCTTCAGACGAGCTGCCATGCAGTTATGTTCTGGTAAAGCAAGCCTCAACACTTCTTTTCAGAAAAACTTTGCCTCAAGGGAGCCTGAGCAAGTAAGGCTTTTGGTAGTTGTTTTACAAGTTGGCATGTTGAAGTGAAGGCTACAAGAGAACTTTGCTTCTAATTCACCTGTTCACTTAAGTGAAGACCATAAAAGGCCTTATTTTCAGTGAGATCTTACTAGGGGATACTGAACTTCAGTGGCCTCACCTTCAATTAGGTCTTACCTGGAGACAGCCAGCGTTGTTACCCATTGCACCTACTGTCTCAGAGAAGAAAACCTTAGAAAAATGTTCCTTTAACACTTAATCTCACAGTCCTTTATGCTGCTTTCAAAAGCTTAGCTCAGATACTTTTCAGTAGGCAGTCAATCAGCTCTGCAAATTCTGGCCCCGAGCTACTTATGTAAAACAAAAGATATCTTTTTCTTTCAGTGTGGCAGGTGGGAGGGATGGGAAGACCATCTGCTCTGCTATTCCCTGGGGGTAGTTTGTGGCTGCAGTATTTACAGCAGAAGATGAATGCTCAGAAGCCCACAATCAGGCTTCTTCCCTGAACCACGGCTGTCAGCACTGTACCTCCATGTCATCCTGGAGCCTGCTGAGATAAACACAAGAGCACTTCCCAAAACTGAACAACAACTTTGGCATTGTGGCAGAACATTTCTTTCCTCTCATATTGTACCAAGCACCTCTGCTGAAGGAGTCTTTTAACGGAATAGTAGGTCTTTTGCTAAGAAATAATTTGGGTTTATGGCCAAAAAAAAATTAAAAAAAAACCAAGAGATTTGTGAGAGTTTCGTCCCTTCAGAACACACATCGTGCTCTGGGGTACTTAGCCACCCACCATCCTTTCGCTGCCTTGGCATGCATGCTCTCTGTCATGCTACAGGGAGGATAGTCTTCCTGTTCTAAAGCGGGACAAAAAGTTTGGAGAAAAGCAAAGAACTGAACTAGACTTTTGGGTCATGGGCACACTGCATCACTGTTTCCTCCACTCCTAGATCCATCACCAGAAGCCATCTATGGAGCTGTCTGAGACAGAGGAGGAGGCTTTACTTTAGACCCATTGAGTGAGATTTTCTTCAAGGCTAAGGAGCCATGTAGAGATTAAGTTTAGGATGTGATCCAGGTGACAAGCCTCTAGGGATAACGTTCAGTCCCCTAAACACAGAAATAAACATAGATACTACAGGGAGAACTTGTAGACACCTCCGTTTATAAATCTGAAAGCGAGTCTTGGGCTGAATCCTGCCCTTGGTCGTGTCACTGTGTCCAGTGGGGGACATTCACTCTTTGGGCTGATTCAGTTCCACATCCCTCTTCTCACGTCTGTAAAAAGCTTGGTGTGTCCCCACTAATGTTCTTTTTCAACCCCACCAGGGTTTTATCCAAGCCAAAGGCTATCCTTCATCTACCAACATTGAAGTGATCAATGATGGAGCAGAGTCAGCCATGTTTAAACAGCTCTTCCAGAGGTGGACAGAAAAGGACGAAACGCAAGGACTGGGCAAAGTCTACACTACTGGCAAAATTGGTGAGTGTGTTTGTCCTGGATTTGGCTTTCCTACCTCTGCTAAGCAACAGCAGAGGGAACATCATTCATATTAACTCTCTCCTGCCTTCAGTATCTTGAAAAACAAGTGCACATTCTTCTCACGCCTTGTATTTTCCACCTTCATCAATAGATGCAAAGGGTTCTGGAGCATTCAACATTCAGAACTGCTGAGGCTTCTTATACGAACCAAACTGCCATTTATTCCAAATGTTAATGTCAGCAGAAGATCACTCTCGTCTGAAAAACTGTATGAAAAATTTCACACTAGCAAAACTTCATCATTTTCTATACAAAGGGCTAATGCTGAACCTGATAAGGAAGTGTTGAACAACATTCCACTTTCATTTACACTGGCATGCACCCAAGACCCTCCTGACGTCAATGGAATTATTCTGTATTTACACCGGGTGTAAACCATGCCTCAATTTATCACACTGCTGAAGTGAATATCACAACGCATTAACCCCAGAGAGTAAACGATACCGAAGAGAGAGACCGTGTTGATGAATGATGGAATGGTGACAGAGATGCTGAATGTCTCCATCAATAATAGCTTGAGAGCCACAAAGCTCTTTCCTTTGCAAGTTCTCTCTTTTCTCTCCACCTTTGTCTCTCTCCATGCTGTCCATAAATAGTCTCGCTCTTTATCATGAGCTGGAGAAAAGTAGCCATTTTATTTCTGAAAGAGAGATATTAAAAGGAGGGAAATACATATAGATTTGCAAAACATTTACGAATTTTCAGTCAGGAGATAACTAGTATTCTTACCAGTCAGTCATCACTGGAACGTGCTCTATGGCCAGTTGCCAGCCTGTAACAGATCTACACTGGAGTGTGTGAGCTCTTCCTTATCCCAAAATCAGCACTGGCTTACTGGTGGCAAGGCTGGCTTCTTGCAACCACAGACCAGTTTTTTTCTTGTGTGTATAACAACCGTGTGTGTGTGTGTGTGTGTGAGGGTGATGCAGAGGGTTTGTATGTTATGGTGCACTCACCGGGTTCTTGTTTTCATTCTGCTGGTGCATGCAGCCAAGGTGGAGCAGGTGAAGTTTGACACCACTCAGCTCCATGCCAGACCGGAGCTAGCTGCTGAGCAGAGAATGGTGGATGATGCCTCTGGGGAGATAGAGGTGAGAGTGCTCCTTTTACTGACAGAGGATGCAATAATCAGCTGGTTTCCACACATCTCTGCCTTTTCACATGCAGCATCTGTACGGAGCTGTGAAGCTCACCTACCCTCCTTCCCTACCACCTTCACGTGAAGCTCACCTACCCTCCCCAAGGAAGCACAGCTGCAACCAGAACAAAGTGCTTACAAACTCTTAACTAATGCAGTACAGTAGCTCAGGGGCATTTCTCCTTCAGCCCATGATCAGTGGAGCAAAGCAGTCACCAAGATGACTCTTCTCCTGCCATGTGTGGGTCATGAGACTGGTACAGTCGACCCCCTTCTCACACTGTCTTCTTGTTAGGTTCATATCAGTCAAACTTGTGCAGAGCAGAGGCCCCTCTCCCATTCTTCTGACCTCCAATGGAAGATGGAGCTGGCTGAGAGAGGGGCTCTGAGGCTGAGAGGGACCTGGAGGCTGCTCCTCCTTGAGGGCCACCAACTGCTGAAAGTCCATTAATAACACATGTATTGTGACAGTCACTGGAGAGAGACCTGGGTTTGCCAGCAAGCACTTAGTCAAGCTGGGGGAACATAGGCTGGCATCCAGGAGAGAGGGGAAGGGTTATCTTTCCAACTGAAGAACTGAACTTCAGTGGTCTGCTAGCAAAGGGGCTGTGCTCTGTCTTCATGTTGACTCCACTGCTTCTGACCAAGATGTTTCTTTCACTAGGTGTGGAGGATTGAGGACTTGGAAATGCAGCCGGTGAACCCCAAGACATACGGGCAGTTCTACGGGGGTGATTGCTACCTGGTCCTGTACACCTACCTGAGATCAGGCAGGCCTCACTATGTCCTCTACATGTGGCAGGTAGGTCAAACCGAAGCAGAAGGGACTGTGCTGTGTCTGCTAGAAGCCTAAAACTGAAAGAAGCAATTGCACACAAAAATCCCAATCCAAGCATCCAGAAGAACTCAGCTACCCTTTGCTTATCCATTGTCCATTGCAAATATCCCAAGCTGTGCTTTGTAGGCAGCGTGGACACTGAGCCCAAGCTGGCATCAGACTGAGAGGCAGCAATGTCAGACAGAAAGAGTGAAGGATTATGTGGCTTACAGTGCTAAGGTCAAACTTTGCAGTCTTTCAGATTGTCCCTTAAAGCCTCAGCTCCTGGAGTCACGTGGATATATGCATATCTCTGCTTTCCTTTTTAAAGCGTATTTTCCTCCCCTAGAATGCAGAGAGAAGCTTTGCAAATGGGGTGCTGAAGTTCTAAAAAACAGAACGCAAGCGGAATTTAAACATCTGGAAGTTTTATCTCTGATCTCCTGATGCTATACGCATGGCTTGGGACTGGCAGGATGTTACACTGCGCAGAGCTTTACACCTTTCATCTCAGCACATTGCATGCAGCATCTGTCTCTCTCTTGCCCAGGGTCGCCATGCCTCTGTGGATGAAATCACCGCCTGTGCCCTCAACGCCATCGAGCTGGACAAGAAGCATGGGGACGAGGCCGTGCAGGTGCGCGTGACAATGGGCAAGGAGCCCACACACTTCCTGGCGATCTTCAAGGGCAAGCTGGTCATTTACGAGGTAACGTGGCTTTGTGCGCGCAGGCAACAGAAGATGCAAGCACCAGCGATGGCTTGGCAGTTGCAATGGAAATAGACCAGAAAAATGGGCTGATAATCAGGAAAGGACCCTGCCCGGTCTGCATGGGCTGGCAGATGGAAGTGGTGGAACATTTCTGCTACGTCCCAAGTAGTCTGAATGCCATATGTGTAAACACAGTCCTGCACTGACCCAGACTCAGCTGTCCACCCCTGAGCTCCAGCATTAATATGTAATGTTCTTTCCAGTTCTATTCCAGAATATGTTCAAGCTCTTTTCAGTGGTGCCCAGTGACAGGACAAGGGGCAATGGGCACAAACTGAGGCACAGGAAGTTCCGTCTGAACATGAGGAAGAACTTCTTCCCTCTGACGATGACGGAGCACTGGCACAGGCTGCCCAGGGAGGTTGTGGAGTCTCCTTCTCTGGAGATATTCAAGACCCGCCTGGACAAGGTTCTGTGCAGCCTGCTGTAGGTGACCCTGCTTCGGCAGGAGGGTT
>Ga0065711_1030400_pt1 | contig 32640 bp, 21 predicted proteins | sample Hoacrofraction12_FD_59098 | JGI IMG/M metagenome (GOLD analysis project Ga0065711, IMG submission 59098) | Hoatzin crop microbial communities from Cojedes, Venezuela - Epithelial fraction 12 v2 (version 2) | ecosystem: Host-associated > Birds > Digestive system > Esophagus > Crop | place...
GTGGGGGGGGGGGGAGGAGGGAAAGGGTGAAGAAGGCAAGGGAGATATGGCAGCAGTCACTGCTGGGAGCTGCCAGCCTCCATTCCAGCTGTTCTTGCCATGTGGCACCTATGAGTCCTTCCTCAGCAGCAGCAGCAGTAACAGGAATGACTCTTCAAGGACCTGTTTTAGTAAAATTTGTCAGGCTATGGTTGTTTGTCTCCCCCAGCAGTCTGGAAATTACTTACTTCACCTACGGATAGAGTAGTTCCTAACAAGAAAGACCCTTGGATGTACAGAGTGGAGAATAGTAAACCACTGTAATAAGCTACATTACCTCAACGTTTGGTACTTGCGATCATGTCAGGAACATGAGATCAAATTTTGTCATCCACAGTTGAATAATAAAAATTGGAAAGGGTTCAGAAAGGACTTACAAACATGATCAGAAGGGTTGGGAAATATGTTTCCACACTGAAAACAAGTTCGGCCTACTTCTTCCATTAAACAAGAAATTAAATCTTTAGAATTAGACTTACTCTCAGTACACAAGTAAACTTAAACAAGGGTCTAAACTGGTTCTTCCGCCTGGCAAATAGCAATGTAGCAAGATCTAAATATTTAGTGGCAATTAAATGTTGGAACAGCCTAGCAAGTTCCTCCTATTGGAAATGTGAAAACAAAATTTGGATACTTTTCTTAAAACCATGTTTTTAACTCAGCTGTACAGGTTGGAGTCAAAGGCATGACTTCATCCAAGAAGGGTTGCTTTCCTATTGTGTACAAGAGATTATCCTGATTACCACTGTAGTCTTCTAGTCTTCAGAACAAGTAATTGCACACACTCCCCCCCCCAAAAATACATTTGATGGCCTGCTTATTAACTCTTTTCCTTCAAAATTCTGCGTTTGGTGAACGCATTGAAAGAACAAGGCATTATGTGAACCGGATTCTTGTAGCGATCCTGCGTGTGAATTCTCTGGCACGTAAGATGCTTCCACACCTTCTGCATCTTTTCCATCTGTGGAAACATTAATGAAATGCCTCTGTCCTGGCACCTGTCTGCATGAAACTTGCAGCAGTAGGGCACATGGAAAGAATATAAACTTCAAAATTTGTTTCCTTAAGGAAACAGATTGAAAAAGAAAGTTGTTCCTCCGATCATCACTAACTGTGGTGACACAGGGACAATAAACTGTGAAACTAATGAGCTGGATTTTCAGTGACATTGCTAAAACACCCTGCTCAAGCTCCAGTGTACCATCTGGATTTGTAAGGATTCAGCCAAAACCCTACTGCATTTATTTGAGATATTTTCATTCTCAAAAAGTTGGGAATGCTACAGAGCAAGTTGCCATTTGGAATTCGAATTAGAGAAGTGGGTCAAATGGCAAGGAAGCAAAGAGCCTATAGAATACCCAGTAAAAGTGGCTTTTCCCTTAGTGGTTGGACAAACTGTGTGTTTGAATTGTGAATTTTAGGAACTAAAAAATTCAGCTTTTCTTTTTGGTCTCAAATACATGCTGAATGTAAGAAAAATATCCAGTGACTTTCATAAGATCAGTGTTTGACTGAATGTTTTCATCAGCCCTTGACTATGTCTCTGGATGTTCCCCTCTAGTACGAGTATCTCTAGACTGACTGAAGGAAAATGGGTCAGTGCACCTCCCAGTGTTTTAAGCATTTGTTTTTTTTAGTACACACTGCATATAAATTCTACAAATTAAAGATTACAAATATGTATTTTCTCTAGCACAACATTCAAGGACAGCCTTATTGGGTGGTACTGGCTGTCTGTCTAGGCCAGGATCTTGTCTTGACACTTAGGGAAACTATTAACAGTGGGACTTCTAAAGTAATCCTTCCTTAGCAGACGTTCCTTGCATCTGGCAATGGGAGGTTTGTAAACTGCACGAGATGGAGGTTTCATCTGGGCCATCATGTTGTGCAGTCATGGCTGGACCTGTCTTCCATGAAGCTGTCTAATCCTTTTAAAATCCTTTCCTACTCCCTGACTCCATGATGTTCTATGCCAATGAGTTCCAAACTATAGCTGATTATTATGTGAAAAAGTATTAATTTTTATTCACTTTAGACCTGATTCTTGATAATTATATAGGCAAGAAATGACACGAGAAATGCAGAGTAATCAATTTCTGTTCATATTCTCTGTATCACTCATGATTTTAAAGCTGCATATTATATTTCCTCTTAGTTGTGTCTTTTCCAAGGTGAACCTTCATAGTCTAATTGATCTTTCATTAAATGGAAACAGTTTTGTACACCTGCTCACTGCTGTAAACATTGTACACTTTCTGATTTTGCTGTATCTTCTGTTGTCATTGAATGGATTGGTCACAATGATATTTTCTATTTTTTTCTATTCTTTTCCTTTGGTGTTCTTCCATGTGCCTTTTTGTGTTTTGACTGTTGGTAAGCAGGGAGCTAATGATTTCAGACAATGTTTTACAACAGGCTTGTGATCATCTTCATGAATGTGTGAGTATTTGTTCTCCCCCCCCATCATCGCACAAACTGAGTTATGTTTGCTGCTCAGTTGCTCAGACACCGAGTTTCATGAGATTGTTTTGCAGTCAAGTTCATGCTCTGAGACCCTCTGCAACACCAAGTCAAGTGTCACAAAGAGGTCAGGGATAGAGGAATTAATTTACTAAACTGAATGTCAGCCAAAAGATTCAATATGTCTGTCTGCATCCATATTTGTGGCTACTCATGCACTTTTCCTAGCATGAGGCTGTAGTTCAGGATTATTTTCAAAGGAGTCTGTTTTTAAGTCAGGGCCAGGACTGATCACGGCTTGCTCTTAGGAATAAGCACTCAACATACTTCGGAAAAATCCTGGCCTATTGCTGGAGTATATGAGATCACAAGAAATACATGGAATAGTTAGGGGAGGAAAAGCAAAGGAACTGCAAGGCTGCGGGCACATAGAAGATAAGAAGTAAAACAGCAGCTCCTTCTGGTCCAGTCCCAGATGATTTGTGCAGTTTATTTCTCCAGGCCTAAGTTTGGAGATATGAAGTTCCTCCCGGTCTCCTGGTATTATCCTGCATATTGAACAACTTCCTTCTGGTAAAGGCAGAGCTGATAGGCTCTAAACATCCATGTTGTCCAGATCAGTCAACAAACATCTTGGGCAGAAGTTATCTGGAGGTCACGTATGGACTCTGTGAAAAGGTGAAATGTGCCCAGCGTCAAGCTTGGAGCTTTGTATTTGGACAAAAGTCCTGCAGTGTAATTTTGTGAGAAGGCAGGCTGTAAAGTATTACTCTTAAGGGAAAATTTCTGCTGATTTTTCTTCTCTCTTTTTCTGTTGTTACTTCATTTTATTCCAAATTTTTGTAATGTGACTTTGATGGTGAAATCACGCTGTAGTTTTCAACGACTTTCAGTCCTGGAGGAAGACATCCCGCTTGCTGTGCTGCCACCTGGTGCTGCCAGGGGCTGCTTGCATTTGGGAGTGCATTAACCTTTTTTCTTTTTTCTTTTTTTTTTCTTTTTTCTTTCTGCTTTTTAAAGTTCTTTTTGTCGCGGAACGACACTGGACCTACAAATCACGCCTTTGTCTTAGTTCGAAACATATAAGTTCAAATTCATCTGATTATCCATTGCAGAGAATTTGGGAGATACACAGTGAAGAGATGATCTTCATGTAGGAAGCAGCTCAAAGACATCCTTTCACAAGTGAGAGTGTGGTTAACAGGGGACGATCCCTACAATTCTGAAGGAGAGCTGCTATTGTGACGAGCTGGGTTTGGTCTGTGGTTTGCTTTGCATGGTTCTTCAGTCTGCCATCTGTTGATGTCCATTTGGTGGGCAAAGAAACATTCTGGGTACATAAAGAAGCAAGCATCTGTGCCCAGTGACTTTTTTGGGCACAGCAGGTATGATAGAAACCACAGTGCAAACTACTCCCTGAGGTTACATAGAGTTGCAAAGAAGAAATTATAGAAGGGATGTATAGCATATAACATACAGCAGAGTGCAGTGTTAATACAGTTTCCATTGTGGTCTTTTCCATTTCCAGGCTTTAATATTGTTGTGGCTCAGGATAGGCAAATGGAGTCAGAAAAAATGAAAACCAGTGTGATAGGTTCCCCATCTCCAGAGTCAAACCTTCTGGGATGCCGGTGAAGGTTGTATGTAGGCACTTGCAAGACCCAGCAAATCCTGCTGAACTATCTCTTTAAAATTTAACAATACACCAGGGTCTAGCTGCAGTTTACACCCCCTTGGTCCCCTGCAGAACTGTAAAATTTAGATTCTGTAAGATTTGCTCTCCCTCCTTCCTGAGAGGTCGGCAGTTTTTGGAGGAAGAAAAGGTGGGATCCATACGTGTTGCAGAGTTTTATAGCCCCTCTGCACTTGCTGGGGCTGGCCCAGGTTTGCAGATTGCCCTTGAGCATTGCTGAACTTTCAATAAAAAGTCTGTGGAGCTAATGGGAGGACTGGTGGCTACTGCATATTTTGTTGAAATGTGGGAATGGGCCAGTCAAAAGCTGCCATCTCTTTTTGGGGGGGGAGCAGATGTGTCCACCTTCTTATGCAGGGGTAGTAAAAAAAGTGGGAAAAGTATTTTGTTTGTAATTAAAGCTTCAGCAATGCTCTTGCCATGCCCAACGGTTCAGCGATGATGTGAGAGCATTGTCTGTTCTACTGGCAGCACACTCCTTCATGGTTTACCTCTACTTTGTGCACTGACTCCTTTTTTTGTGTGACTATTTCTGCCTGGTAGATCTGAGCCCACATTCTTTGCACACGTCAGTTGGAGATACACGGGAAGACCTAGGCATAGGGGGCTTATGGGACAGGTTTGTATCTATACAGTACCTTGCTTATATTTCTCTGCTCACAGTCAAAATGCATTTAGAGAGCAGATGTATCTTTGACACTTTAAAATAAAATATTGCTTTTTATGCTCCCCCCTGTTTTTTCTTGTAAAAAGAATGGCTATGTAAAAGCAATATATTCATGCTTGTAATGCATTCTATAGTTACTTCAGACAAGTATTTATCCTATTATGCTTTAAAAATCAAATAAAATTTATTTTAAAATAGGAAAAGTGAGAAGAGAGCAGTGAAAGACAAAATCTAATATAAGTCTTTCTTTACAGTTTGAGCAGTTTGTGCATTCTGCTAAGGTGATGGACAGGAAAAAATGCAACTTAAGCAGAAAATGAATTGTATGACTTTAGCACTTTCTTATTTGTCAATATTTGCATGTTTAAATTTAAATAGTTAAGTCCCACCCCTACCCTCAGGACCTGACTTCTGCTGCAAGTGAACTTTTCAAATCTAAAGGAAAGGAAACATCTGGTGTATCATCTGGCCAAAAAAGGCCATATGCCTTGCACTGCAATAAGTCACGACAATACATTTGAAGTTTTTATTGCGTATATGAATAATGTATACTGCTTTGTCTGTATATTTGTCATTATAATTTTCCTGCTATAATTAACCCACAAATCATGCTGCAGAAATATATGGATGACTGAATTAGTCAGGTGCCCTACTAATAGTTTGACATTTGAATGTGTGAGTTGAAGATGGCTGTGTTCGGAAAGTATTGTACCTTAGTACTTGTTTAGTATAGCTCAGAAGAGAAATACAAATGTATCCCTTGATCCCTTTTTGCCTATCATCTGTATTTTTTACTAGGGAACTATATAACTTTTACATGATCTCTAACATTTAAACTACTTCATCCAGTGTTACTTGTCTGGAAAATGTTCTTCCTAGGACAGAGGCAGATTTGCCCTTCGCAGTCTTGTGGATGAAGAATGGCACTGAGACTTGGGAAACTGCTCTTGTTTCTCCTTCTAGCTTCACGGACGTCCACAATCTGGCCCAGCAAACAAATTCCTGTGAGTAAGGGCTGATTTGTACATGTTTATTAAATGTGCTTCCAGCCTAGTGTCACATAAAGAGTGCAAAATGCCAGTGTGCATGTATTTCTGTTGATGTGGCTTTATGGGGACTGGAATTAAGCTTGAGCAGTGTGAGGCACAACTTCAGCAGTGTGTGGAATATATGTCTGTTATGGAATAGGCCAGAGTAAGCATTTCTGCTAAAAACATAATAATGACAAACGCACTGAAAATATTTATGGCAATACAAAAAAGTCACAAGGTCCAGGCCTTTGGGCACCTGCCCTCCATCTGAACCAGCTGGGCACTTGCATAAATACACAGCTCTTTGTAAAAGCGATCTGTGCTACATGGCCTGTAAAGCACATTCTTTGTGGCCAGAAGGCCCACAAAGATAATTTTATAATTAAAGAAAATCGAGGTGCTAGAATATCAAAGTGACAGCAAAACCTTGAAGTGATTTTTACTCTCACAGACAGCTGCAGCCAAGTCTTTCATATTCCAAAGTCATAATTAATCATCAAAGCCATACCATTTAAATGTATTTAAGATTTTTATTTATTTAGGATTTTCCTTGAAAGCGAAATGTTATATTTTGTATATTTTTGTATTATTTGACAGCAATCTCAGAAAACAGTCACATTCAACTCCTATTTCTAAGGCTTGCAGAGGTTTGTCAGATCAAGACAGCTAAAGTAAACATGACAAATGTCATTTTGTAGTGCTTAATACCGTTAATCCTTAAAGCATGGAACCAGGAAACCCTTATTCGTAGTGGTATTTGAAACCTGTAAGCAATCTCAGGTTTCTAATGCTGATTTTCTTTTTGTTCTACAAAGAAAACAGTATCAAGACCTTTTTCCTAGAATATTACTTGAGGCTATTCAGAAAAAAAAAAACACAACAGGAAATTTGGCTCTTTAGCCCTAATAATGGTCCCTTTATTGAACTGAGACTTGCTTTTTTTGTTAAACAGATTTTCTTATGAAAGGGTTAGAAGTGAATAAACGACAAGTTCTAGCTCATCTGACTTCTTTTGATTTATGGTGACCTTGAAAGAGAGAAAGGTCGTGCTGTTGGCAGGCAATAAGAACTAATCTGTTACTAAGTGAGTAATTAAAAGTGAGGCCTTATATATTTTTGTAATGAGTTGACAGCAATTCCACCCTCATGTCATACAGTTGCTCTAATCAACATGGTCATTGCATTTAGCACCAAATGAGAAGTTTACAAGAAGTCAGACGACAAACTCTGAAATGTGCAGTTCTTTCAGACATGCAGATGAATAGACTGACTATATTGTAGATGAGGAAAAACTCCAATAAAAATTAACGTCAAGCTGATTTGTGCAATTAGGAATTTTACATTTTTCTAATGAAATGGAGTGGAAGCTTATTAGTATGTTCAACTGAAAGATGTAAAGTTGTGTTCAATAAAAAAATAATCCGAGTTTTGGCAGCTGAGGCACTGTAGGCTTCTACTGTTTAACCGGCATGACTTAAGACTGTTCTGACATCAGACATGACAATATTGACTTCCATCTCACCAAATAACCTAAAGAACAGTTCATTTTTCAAGACACATTAAGAAGTCTGCTTTTTTCCAAGTCAGGGTAATTTTCTAAGTTGTTTCAGGGCCTGGATATTCCTGCAAAATACTGAATGTCTTGGCCTCAATCCACCAAAATGTAGCCGCTATGCCTTCACTGTCTTTTAAGAGTGGCCTGAAGGCTGGGCTTGAGGCCAGATTCACTGATCACCCATGCTTTTCAATGACAGCAGCTCACTGAAGTCAGGCTTAGAGACAACTGGGAAGAGAACCTCAAGTTTGTTCTCTGTGTTTCCCATCTGGTCTTGCAAAGACATTATGGAAGTGATGCTGGGCAGGCAGGATGTCCTATGGAGATACAGGACAAAGTCATGGATGAGATGTCCCATAGAAGGACTCTACCATTGCCTGCTGTGAAGACAGGTAGGCTTTACAGGCAGCTGAGGTTGCTGTAAGAACAGAATAGACTAATGGACCATCTTGGGTCCCTGGTCTCCATCAGAATCAGTTATCTCAATTCAGCTGCAACTTTGAACACCTGCTCAACTATGTTTTTTTCCTTTTAAGACAGTAGGACTTCCAAGCATAAGGCACTCTGAATTTTCAGACATATGCCCAAACACTTTTCCAAATTTGGGCAACCCCTGGCAAGAGTGAGTCTCCAAAATCAGAGGTTTCTGTAAAAAAGAGCTAGTGTAAGCTCAGCTGGTGACTACCAGTATGTGCTACAGGCAGATGGTTTAAGTACTCAGCAGTTGTGCCGAAAGCGTATCCATTTTTTCCAGCTACACCACTTTGTCTAATTAAGGTATTACCTTACTCTACAAGTTTCGCCTTATCAAAAATAGGGAAGAATGATCTCCCCAGAGAAATCATAAAAAATCTTTCACTTTTTATTCTATAGAAGAATCTGATTTATGTTTATCAGACATCTGTCCTCTCTTGTCTAAGAAACCACTCAAAAGGAAAACTTTAGAAAAGACATAAGCGTTAGCTATGTGGAGTGTTCTAGCACCACTGTAGAAGTTATATCTGCCTGTCTTTTGATGAGACGGAAACAACTAGTCTTGTTCACAGCTTTGTCACCGAAGTTGACTAAAATATAATGGTGGGTCTCACTTGAGTCATTTAGTTTCAATTTGTACTTCCTATGCCTCCATTGACAAGGCTCCATTCTGTACATGCATGCAACTTATATTTTGAGGTCTTATGTCAACAATCACACAGCTCATGGCTTGTTCTCATGTTGCTTATAGCCACGTGAGATCAAAATATTTGAACTTTAAATCTAATGTTGCTCAAGGTGGAACCGGCTGAGTGTCACTGTCCATTGGTTAGCAAAAGTTGGGGCCACTTCTTTGCCTGATTTCCTTAGATTGCTAAGCAGCTTCTACTACAAAACACCAGAGCTACAAGTGCCTATAAAGCACTTTTCCCGTTATCTCATTGCTCATTTTGCCTGTAAGTTCTGTTATGTGTGATAAAATCTACAGAAATATGTGAGATCAGTGCAATTGGCATTACAGTCAGGCAAAAGATATTTCCTGTGAGTGGCAACAGAACAATTGCGTATCTCAGCCAGCATTCACTTGGGTCTGAAACTATTGTGAAACAGGCTGGAACTGTTTGTGAATGGGTGATGCTGCCTAACAGATGGTTATACATAAAGGCAGCCAAGAGACCATGTATGAGCGTTGTGTGTTTGTGGCGGCATGAGTTGTAGCCAGAAATGTCTACAAAGAATCTGCCCTAAGCTTTCTGGTCCAAGATTAAGCAGATATGTCATTTCTAATTCAGTTTTGGGGTAAACTTCTGAAGATTTAAAAAAGAATGCTTCTGCAGCTGTTTCTGCACCAAAAAAAAAAAAAAAAATTGATGTCCAAAAGAAGAACTCAGCAGTGTGGATCAGGCAGCTTGGAAGGGTTGGTTTTTTAGAACTACATTTTTGTATTTCCTAGTTAGACCTTTGGACCCCAGCCAGCTTTCTGCTGAGCAGGTTGGCAGGGCACAGGGGTCAGATACACAACAGTCGACTGCCTTCCATGTCCCCCCCTCTCCATGTGCAGTGTTCCTGCTGCACAAAGCCATTAGTGACCAGATTACAGAAAGCATAGGGTTTTGTTTCATAGCTTTTATTTGTTGTTCCATTTCCTGTTTCATTCCTATTTAACCTCTGCTTTTTCTAGTTCAGACATAGTATCAAAGTGAATTTGGAAATGAGCTTCATATGGATGAGAATGAATTGTAAACTATACATGCTGTATCCAATATAAGCTTTTAAAAAAATAAACCTTATAATTATTTTTTAACAAACAGAATGTTTTTATTAATCTACTAAGTTTTAATAATAGTACATTTCCCCTTCCCTCTTCCAATAGTTTTTTTCCATCAAAACCATCCTCAAAATTAATCAAGAGCTGCATGTTTTGTTGCAAAGTCTTTGTTTTGGCAACTGCTTTTGAATTGCATATATAGAGCCTGTAATGAATTGGGGAACTCAACATTTCGATCCTCACTTAAGATGCTTTCCTAGTAAAATACATGTCAGTGTTTGGATGACTGTCTACAACATCAGAAAATGACCTTGAGTCAGATGGAAGGGAGCCTTTCAAAAGTTGCAATATTGAAGAGAAATACATAGGAGGATGCTCTGTGAACATGACCAGAAGGAAGTGCAGCTACCCTTCACAAGTAAAATCTTCGTGAGGTGTTCCTTTTTTGCAAAGCTGAATCAAATGTGTTTGTAACTTGACATTACAGTTTTATGAATCTTGCTGTTCATGATTTTGGGAGTTTACATACTGGCTCAGACTTTCAGTCCAGGGGAATGGATCTGGGAGTACTGAGTTCCAGATGTTTCAGGGAGCAAGGGGAACACCCTGCTGTGGGCAGAAATGGCACTGTCTGCCCTATCACTAGACTTTATTTTATCTACTAGCACTTAGAAGATTGCTTAAGGCCTTGTGCACATTATCTGACATGCTCTCCACACAGTCGTTTAAGGTTACGTTGCTACCTACATAAATACCTAGCTGCTTTTTCATCTAACTACTTGGTCTCATTATACTTCTGTAGGAAAGAGTTCCCAGATTAGTCATTGTATACACATGCATTTCCTTTTTCGGTATTTGAACATCCCAGTTTTCTGTTTGTTGAGTTTAGTTTCTGTTTTTAATATTTGTTTATTTTCTTTAAATACTTTTTCTGGTGTTAGAAAACATGACACAAAGACCCTGGGTATCTGATACTTTATTCTGTTTTTGCTTCTTCATTTCCTTTCAAAGATAAAGCAGTCCCTGTCTTTTCTAGCTCCTTTCAAAGGTTTTACAGGCCCAAGCTTGTTGCTTATGTTCTTTGTCTTCTTCTTTAAAATTTTCAGGCTTGTGTCTCTTTGTACTTTTCCTTTTCACCTGTCTGTTCTTCAGCATCCTTTGAGCTGAATGTTCAATGTATCTAGGCTGCCACTTTGCTCCACTTTCCTATAGAGACTGTCTACTTTTTTTTCCCATTCCTTGTGCAATATAGCATCTTTGCTACTTCTTGTCTGCAATTTAGTTGTGTACAGTGAGTCAAAGCCTCTTTCTCAGAGTCACTTTGAATTTATAAACCTGTAAGTATAAAAATCTCAAACATAAAGAATCTATGTTTTTATTTCAGAGCATATTATGTGTGCTTATTATAACTGAAATAACTTTTATTCCACATTGTTAGAAAGTTGAGTATTTTCAAGGTAGAAGGTGCAGACTTTGAACTTTGGTGTAGTACACTAATATAGCCAGTGAACAGAAGGGAGGATGGGTGTGATGTTTTTATGGTAGATTGTGCTGTTCATAAGATGTCCTGTAGCATTTTGTACAGTTGGATCTTCTAAATAAAACTATAGTTTCGTACCAAGTACAGAGAACTAGAAAGACAGTCAGGTCATGTGACCTTGGAAGTGATGGCTGTAATGGTGAATTCGCTGCTTATTGATATTTATCATGAGGTGTCTTGAGACTGAAAAGGCCCATTCTCTCTAAGAGCACTACCTGGACTGCTAGTCTTTCTCAGGTGTTTGAGCAGTATTTTACATTGAATTATATATACCGAATCCTGCGTACCTTTATAGGAAGACATGAAATCTCATTGTCACTAAAATGTCATTTACAGTTTCTGGCCTTGCATCCAGATATGCTCTAGTGAGATTTAATCTCACTTAAGTGATTCTGAATGTGTTCTATGTCTAGCTTTCCTAAAAGCGTGCGCAGGAATGAAAGGTTTGCACTATCATATTAAGGAATGCTTTCTTCTGTCTTTCTTTGTCTGTTGTACATTTGAAGGATGAAGGAAAGTCTTTTCTGACAGACTTGTTGGCTGCTTCAAGATCTGACTAGCACTAGACTCCTTACTTTTTTTTTTAGGGTGAGAAAGGAGATAGGTTGGATTCACTGTGGTTGCATCATGACTTCTTCATACTGCTACATTCAACTGCATAAAAAATTGCAATCTATTAGGTACATATCTTCTTGCCCGTGCCATGGACAGAGTGCTGAACAGCTTCATTGGAGGCTGATGGGACATTTTCCATGGCTTTTGCTGTGAACAAAATTACATATTTTTAAGCATTAATTGTATTTTATTGTGTCTGTTGCACCTCTTGTTCTCTCCCATTAGCGCTTGAATACACCCTTGTGGGTGATGAGGAGGAAGGAAGTGTTTGGGAGGCAGTTTGTGTAGCTAATACATAAAAATAATGATTCAAAATATCATCATCTCTTCACTGTGTGGATTCTGTATTGTCCTTTAAGCTGACTTAAGAGTCAGTGTCCTGCACTCTTTGTCATGTCTGTAGTGTGTTGCTTTCCTTAAAATGAGATCTAAAAAGTACCATAATCCATAAATCTTTATTTGAATTAGGTTCTTGACTGTTTCTTGCTGGACAAGAGATGATTCCTTAGTGCCATCTATTAATGCAATCTCTTCCTAGAACAGCAAGAAAAATCAGAGTTCATGGGTTTGAATTTCACCACGATGAAACTGATGTATAGTCCAAAACCTAGGAGAAAGTAACATTCTAATGCCAAATAATTCTCATCATTTGAAGAAGCAGCTTGAAAAGGATATACTGAAACAGAGGGACAACAGTGCAAAATTTTACATTTAGGGCAGAGAAAATCCAACACAAATATGCAATAGGAAGCCTAACAGAACACGCCACAGTAGAACAGAAGGGAACTTGGGATTATTTGTTCACAGTTTAAATTTAAGTCAAGTGTGTGATGTCTTTGGAAAATCACCAAAAGCAATTCTGGAATAAATTTAGCAGAATTTCACATGTAAGAATAGGAAATAGTTATTTTCCTAATCTGGCATTGGTGAGACTTCATCTGGAGTACAGTTCGGTGTGGAGCATCATTCCTTGACAATGACTAGAAAAATTTTAGGGTGCTGTCCTGGTTTCAGCTGGGATAGAGTTTCTTTCTGGTAGCTGGTGTAGTGTTGCGTTTTGGATTTGGGATTAAATGAATGTTGATAACATACTGATGTTTTTAGTTATTGCTAGGCAGTCAAGCACTTTTCAGCTTCTGATGCTGCAAGGTGCACATGAACCTGGGAGGAGACACAGCCAGGACAGCTGACCTAAACTGACCAAAGGGATATTCCACACCATATGACATCATGCTCAGCATATAAAGCTGGGGGGGGAGAAGAATCGAGAGGAAGATATTCGGAGTGATGGTATTGTCTTCCCAAGTAACCGTTGCTCATGATGGAGCCTTGCTTTCCTGGAGATGGTTGCACGCCTACCTGCCAATGGGAAGTAGTGAATGAATTCCTTGTTTTGCTTTGCCTGCACATGTGGCTTTGCTTTACCTATTAAACTATCTTTATCTCAACCCATGAGCTTCTTCACTTCTACTCTTATGATTCTCTCCCCCATGCCACTGGGGCAGAGCGAGCAAGCAGCTGCATGGTGCTGAGCTGCTGGCTGGGGTTAAACCACAACAGATGCCCAGAGATGAAAATAAAATAAATTAAAGACTTGATCTCAAATCTTACCCCATGCAAGTCTAAGAAAAAGAACAATTATGAAAGACATCCTAATTATTAAATATTATGACAGGAAGGCCAACAGTAAACTGTTACCAGTGTTGGCTGAGGTAAGGCCAGATGTAATCAGTTGATATGGACAAAGGATATTCAGATTAAATACTAGAAAAGTCTTTTTGTAGGATATTTTTCCAGTGGGGCAGGTGAGATTTTGTGGGTTGTGGAATCCCCACCATTAGAATTTTTAAGAACAGATGAGTGTTACGGATAGTTGAAGTTTACTCAGGTTTTTCATAGCTAGGAGTTCAAACAGATCTCCTGTGGTCCCTTCTCATCTAACATTTCTGTGGTTTGGTCTCTATTATCTTGATGTTTTAAAGACCTATGAAGGCTGTACTTGAGATGTAGCTTTGGCAAAAGACACAGATGTGAAAGGTGTCATGAGCTGGACTAGAGGTGGCTTCTGAAGGTAAGAGAGAAAGAAGTGAACTCTGGAGTTTAGACATCTGTCTTTGATAATGTGTGTGTTGAACTCTCCCAGAATGACAGATCTTTCTTGAGTATCCTCATTAAAGTACCACTGGCCTCATCTTTAGATTATTTATTTTATGTGACTTCATATTGGATTTGTTTCTGTTGCTAAGTAAATGAATCCAGTGCTATTAGACTTACATAAGGGATCTATCTTTTCAAATGTGATGTTTGTGGAGAAGATAGATAGTGTGTTGGGAGATGCATTGTTCTGTCTGTGTGGGGTGGAGAATAGGTTGGTTAGTACACGGCTTGAAATGTCATCTAGCTGGATCTCAGTGATGTAAGCTACACTGGATGATTTGTTGCTAATGACTCAGAAGTTGTTTGTTGTTGGCAGGTCTTCCATTGATCATCACTTTTTTATTTAATATCCGGTTCTCTTCTGGATTTGTTTTCCTTTTTGTTCAGAGTTGAACATGAAGTTGATCTTCATTTTCTGGGCTTTTTGTCTAATTGTTTACCAAAATCTTCCTGTTGGAATAGTGCTTATCCCTTTTTATGTTACCTCTTTACTGTTGACATACTTAAAATTATGATATTTTCTACTTAGTGGCTCAGGTGTTACATGAACTGTAAGTAACATATTAAATACCTTAGGAAAACCCAGTCTTCTTAAAACCAGATGTTCCAAATTGCAATATCTCTGTCTCTGAGCTGAGAGCCTTTCTCAGTAGAAGGTGACTGTTTTATGTTGTAAATGTCTCCTAAGAAATTAATTCCTGCTTCACCTTAAATGAGTAGTACTTTATTAATGATTTTGCAAGACTGTGTGAAGAAATGAAAATCAGGGCAGGTAGAGCAGGGAGGTAGCTTATATAAGGACATCAGCGGGACTTCAAGGAGCCTGCTCTTGTGTAAAGCAACCCAAATGTTTGAACACCTTGATTCAGCTCCAAAACTACTATAATATAGTAATAGCAAACACTCATCAATATTTCAGTGGCATAAAATACATTTAGTCAGAAGTTATTAAGATCAATTAAGACTGATTCTGAACTGATCCTCCTGGTTTCACATTTGTGTGTCCTCTCATTGCAGCAGCATTGATTTCACACACTCACAGGGTTTCATAAATAACTTAGGCTGATGTAAGGCCATCCTGCATGCAATGTGCATGCCCAGCTTTGCCCTGGCCCTGTGCTCCTGCTTCTTCCTTTACATCAATTCTAGCACTTGTTAAGCCATGGAAGAAGTTGCTCATCCAGCTGAAATTTAAATGAAAATTAAGAAGTGTTTTAAATCAGATCAGTGATATGATCTGATGTGCAATGAAACTGAATAGTTGCTAAGGCTGAAACAAAGCATGGACCAGGACTGCAACAGGACCTGCAGAAAAGGGTGGGACTGACCCTTTTGCAGTAGCCTGCCGGCAGTTCAATTTGAGGCAGCTGTGAGTTTATTACGCCTAGGGCATACTCAGCAATTTGCGTAACACACTTGGCAAGTGACAAAAATTCTATCTGAATTTCATTTTTATGTAGGTAATTTAATTGCAGAGGTCCTCTAAAGGGTTTAGCATATTTTTATAATACTAATCTTGCAATCTGTACATAGTCTTGTTAGCTTGTCTTTTATCAGATAGGTATGTCTCTTACCATACTCATTCTACTACGTGGAATTACATTTACTTATCTTCTTTTGAATCTCACTTCCCTTCTTTTTCCCTCTTCTGTTTAATAAAGCTTATTGTCTGGGTTAACATTATTATTTCAGGTAACAATGAAACTTAGGAGTTTTGTGAGAAATAGCCCCAAAACCTCATGTAATAAGTGGGAGCCAAGCCTACCATTTTTTCTCATCTTCTGTGTTGTGCCAAGTAGGATTCATTGTTTGGTCTAGAAAGAAAATGTATCACAGTTTATGTCTATTGTATTTTCCTAGTGTTCTAATTAGCTGATCTGCAAATAAGCACCAAAACAGAGGAGCCTAAATAACAAGTGCTTTGTATGGTCTTGGAAGCTCCTGGATTCTAGTCATGGTTTGCCAGAATAACTTCATGACTCAAATTACTTTCAGCTTCCTCTTCTACATTAAGTGTTAAATATCAGTGATATTGTTTTTGTCTGCTACACCAGATGTTTCAGCAACTAAAAATGTTGGCACTATGAGGTGCTTTAAAGATGAAAAATGCAGTTATTATCACTTCTGTATTTTGTCTTTTAAGGATTTAAAGATCTGTAATAAATGATGCAAAGTTTTTTTTCTCTCCAAGTTCCATTCTTGTGCTTACTTTAAAATCTTTCTATCTTAGACCAAAGGCAAAGATATAAGCAGAGTTAGGTCCTGCTAGTATCAGTAGTACTAGAGGAGGTATGCAAGTGCTTTGCTGAGAAAGGTCTTTGCTTGATTTTTGTAGTTCAGCCATAGAAGTGCTTATAGCGGAGGAAGTCCCTTTGCATGGGTCTGGGAAACATCACACTGAATTCCTCAGCCAGGCAATTAAGTCAGCCTAGAATGCTCCAGATGAGAACAGCATGTTTAACAGAATGCAACTCTGCATTTCATAATCTGTTTATTTTAATTCAGTGAGGTCATCAGTGTGAATGCTTCCTTCAGCATGGTGATGACTGGAAGCCATTGCCTAGTCTACTGTGACTGGCCTTTACCATTTGTGGTTTTAAACAAATTCCACTGTTTCTTGTATATCTGTCCTCCTTTATATCAAATATTACAGCAGAAATATTTTAGTGGTAATATCTGCTCAGTTAGAAGAAGAAAGGTCCTGGAAACTTTGAAAGGAAAAATATGGGTTCATTTTCGTATCTACTTTCCAACCTTCAGCAAGCTTAGTAAAGCATATGGATTATTAAGTATATTGTACTCCTGCATCTTCTGGTATCCATTTGGCACCTCATTTCATTGTAATCATTTAAAATAATCGGTAATAGAAATCAGCTGAACTGAAGCGAGGTTTTAAAGACATCCAAGCTTAAGGCCAGGAACCCCCTGAATCTTGATTGTTATGCTGATCTTTAAGTGAGAACATCAGTAAAGATGAATGATGATAATTTCATTATTTGGAAGTATTATAATGTACTTGGATCTGTCTTCATACGGTTCCTGGAACAGTTGCTTATGGCCCTCTTTGAGAGCATTCTTCAGGAATTTCTGAGTGAGGACTTGGCACTCTTTGTGCATACAGTCAAAAGAACCAAAAAAGAACATTCGGGACTCTTTTGAGATTATTTCCAGAATTTACTAATCTATTCTGAAGCTATTTCTTTCCAAAAGGTAGGAGAGACTTCAGCTTTTTCCAACAGGGACAGGGTAGCTGGGACCTGCAAGTCGCATCTGGAACATGCTGCAAGAAAAATGGGTACTGCTGATTGAATGTCACACATAAATAACTCATTTTGGAGAAAGGTTTTGGAGATAAATGTTTTTGAGATAGGAACCTGAAATTACTATTTCCTATCAGTAATAGTGGAAGTTGTTCTGTCTAGGCAGAGAAAGTACTGAATTCTAGATTTTCAGTGTGTAAAGGATCATGACAAGTGTAAGAAAGGGGAATGTCCTGTTAGATTTCAATTTGCTTTGCTTGTGAGACAGAGCCAAAATGTTGTCCCTATTAAGTTCATTTGAAAATGTTGTATATACACCTCATATAGATGTTCTTTGTTTTGACTTTTTTCCCCAAAGACCTAATCTATGGTCCTCTGTTCTTCCATTTAAACAACCTATGACTGACTATGTGTATCTCAAGAATTTTAAGTCTAGAGCAATATTTGTATCAAGTGATTCCCATTAAACCTCTGTATCCAGGGAACAGGTTATAAGTCTTCATTATAACTGAAGCTATTGTGTTGCTTATTTGAAAAAGTATTTTAGATATGCTTATTTCAAAAGTATTTTGAATTTTCTTATTTCCACCCTGTTAGAGAAAGTGAACAGAACAGCCACTACAGGAATATTACCTGTGTCAGCTCTGGGGACAGTCCTTTCAAACAGTACCAAAGGAATAAAACTGAGGGATGTAAAACATTCTTGGTATTTCAGACATTTTAAAAAGGGCTATTTCAAACTATTGCATAGTTCAGGAGGTTATTTATATATGAGTGAGAAAGCAAGCTTTCAACTGCCTGGAATTAACTCTTCATCCCAACCTCATATAATGAAAAGAAAGTGTTTCTCTGTCCATAGCTGGAATCCCTGCTGACATCTGCACTCTGGCTGCCCCTCCACTAAGCATGAGGCTTGAGTCCCTGGATGATGGCTGACATTCGCCCACCTCTGAAAACTTGCCTGTGTCTGTGGAAGCCTGTGATGATCAGAGGCAGCAAGTCTGAGTTATCAGTCAGTGTCCTCTTTGGATACTGGCAGAGCAATTGTTCTGTTCTCTCACAGTAACAATTGCATGTCCTTATCACTATTTGCCTGTTCCCAGCTGAAATACAGACCATGTGTTTCTCAGAAGAGGGAGGATGGGGATCTGGCACTGTCATGTCACCTAGCTTGTTGGCCTAAGTTTTAGTTTGCTGTATGTCTCTCAGTTTATTTCCTTGAGTGTTACCCTGCTAGTTTGTAAACTACAGGCTGAGGTGCATGCAGATGAAGTGCAGGGCTGCTGGTAGGTTGCATTCACATTCCTAATTTTAAATGTATTCATACTAATTGTGGTCAATGAAAAGTGTGCAGTTTAGCAAATCTCCCTTGCTCCCTGGCAGTCCCAGACATATGTGCCAAGCTCAGTTGTGAAAGACTTTTTCCAGCAACAGCATGTGGCTCCCTTTGGCAAACCCCCACCAACCATTTTGTTGGCAGCTACTGAGCTGCCTCTGGATGTCTAACGCAGGAAGGCTGCTGATGGGCTTCTGATCTACATGTTTCTCTGGAAGAAATTTCTTTTGACCTACCTTTCAGTTCTGCAAATGCTCATTTGCTTTATATTTATCTATTTGGTTCCAAACCCCACATAAGTCTCTCAGTGCATATAGATCCACTTACAGCTGAAAGAAAAACTTTACATGCCAGAAATCCATGCTGTCCTTTGCCCTTCCATTTTTCACTTGTAAATCATCTTTTCGCTGTGTGTCTGTAAGAGCTCTGTGTTCCCGGAATTCATGTACTGTGCCCCTTTCTTGCTTGGTTAGGATATATGAAAATGATGGGCTAGATGCTGGTTGCTTTTGAGTACTGGCTTGAGACCTCAGTATAGTCCTTCACCTTTTCTTCTACTTCTACAGTGGCTAGCTGGATGTTCCCCGTGACTATCAGTGTAGCTAGTGATGACTAGAGGATGTGTACCAGGCATGCCAAGAGAGATCCTTTCTGTCTGGCCAGTGCTGACAGAATTGAGCCTGATGGCACTGCACCTGTCTAGCAAGATGTGAGTAGTTGCATTTCACACCCTTTCTCAGGAGACACTTTGCCCTCCCCTTCTTGGCACAGGGAATGCAAATACAAAACTAACTGCCCACTTCTCTTAAGTGCTGACGTTTGTACAAATCTGTCAGCTTGCATTTCCTGCTGGCAGCCACTGCTCCACTCTGTGCTGTTATTTGTCATTACACAAGACAGTCTCTCCATGGCTGTCTGCTGTTCAGAAACATATGTGAATTAAACCTCAAGATATTTCTGTGACTTAATGGAAATAACCCTAAGTTATATATAAGGGGAGGTGGAAATGCTGTGGAGGCAGAAAATCTGTGTTAGGCAGGAGTTCCTAATTGCTGGAATAAATTTCTGTCTGGGCAGAGCAGTGTTTCCTCTGTTTTCTGGTACTAGATCTTTAAGAATGAAGAAAATGAGGATGACAGGTAACAAATGTTGCATAGTCTCTGTTGACCACAGCATATTGACAAACACTCTCATCAAAAGCCTGCTATACTGTGTCTTACACCATGGAAGGTACTTTCTGTGTCATTTTTCTAACAACTGTGCCATACAAGTTCCTCCAGAAACCACGAGGAGGTCTTGAATGCTCAGGAAAGACTGCTCCCAAACAGAGTTTCAGTGCTAACCTCGGGGAGAAAGTTCACTCCAAGTTATACTTCTGTAACTTCTCTGAAGGTAGAAGTAGCTTATTAGTGAAACTGTGAGCTGAATTTTGCCCCAAAGTCCCATCGAGTATTGTCAGATTTAACATATCAATAGCAATAGATGGAAGCATTCCTACCTTCTTTCCATTTTGTCCCTATGCTGGAAAAACAGACCATGTGTGGTCCCAAAAGGCGGGTACATATGGAAGAAAATGGGAAATAAGTGGAAAAATCCAGCTTCCTTAGAATCAGGTATTCAGATGGAAATTACTGCATCTTTCAGACATAGATTTCAAGGTGAGTAAAGGCAAGTAATACCATGCCAGTGTTTTTACAGTTCATATATATTCCTGCTGTTGACTTTTCACATGGACTTAGTAGAAACAAAGACAGTTCTCCATCAGCTTTTTGTCAGTTTTAGACATGTTGCTGGCAAAAAGCAGATCTGTCGGATTTTTCATCCACCGATGTACAACTTAAGTCCTGTAGCAAGTCATCGTGTAATGTGATGTTTAACATGATGCTGTTAATAAATTCCCTCCATTTGGAGCAGTTAGTTTCCAAGGTAAACTTTGGATTCTCACTTTATCTTCCTTACACCGATTTTTTTGCTAGCCTGAATGAAGACACCAGTATTATCACTGAAGTATTTTTACTCAAGGTGAGTATACTTCTGTGAGGTGCTAAGTTTCATTCCTTACGATGCAGTAAGATTCCTCCAGTGGTGAAAAGCGCTGCAGAGAACCCAGCTGTCAAGCTCCCAGCTGTATCTGGTTTTGCAGCCTGTCTAGACAGGCGTGCTGTGTGCCCTTATGTGCTTTGAACTGGTGACTGCAAATACTGTGCAGATACTGTGGCTACGGGGAGGGGGGTGGTGGCTGCAGCTCAGCACACCACTCTAAATAGCACACTACAGTATGAGGGCTTTCTACTTTGGTGCTGACTGAACATTATGTAAATCTGCAATCCTGGCATAAAAGCACTTTCTCCGGGTAATTAGGAATCTTAACCTTTTTTTCCCCCTGACGAATTGCTGCCTCTCATGTATTTGGCTGGAGATCAGCAGTGCCTGCCAAGGCAGATTACTGGAAATTAATTATCTGGAGCCTGATCTGGAAGTTTTGACTCACCTCTTCAGTAGGTCCAGTCAACCCAATGTGATTATTTCAATCAATATGTATTTGGAAGTGGGGCCCTTGCTTTGCCAAGTTCCTCTGCTTCATTTGTTGAAGAGCCTCACCACAACTTCACAATCCAGCTGGGTTCCTGCCCATTTAAATCACGGCTTGAGAACATGTAAGGCTACAGAATTTTGTTAAATTCCAGGTCCTTATTAGATGGACAGAAGGTGCCATCAAGCAAACCTCTCATTGATAGGAATCCATTGACTTCCACTCACTCACAGTCACTGTTGCTTCATATATTTACAAGTACAGACTGTTCCTGTTAGATGGAAGATATTCAAGGAAATTTTTAACCAGTGTCTGTGGAGCTGTTATTTAGTGTTTGCCTTCTCTGCATGCTTAATTCTGACACTGTTTGAATTAAGTAAATGCTAGAAGAAGGGGTTGCCCATGAAACTATCTCCCAAATAGTCTGCTCCCATCAAGAGCACTGACATTATGCAGTAAATATTTCATAATGTTCATAAGTCCATTAGAATCTACATTGTGCTCAGAATAAGGGTACCAAAATATTTTTTTCTTCCTGAAACAAGACTGTGGATGTACTCAGCAACTATGGTGGTAAAGGGGCAGAATACATATCACATGGAAGGGGGCTCCCCTTGCGTTAGGAAGTTTGCGTCTCCTGGGAATAAGTGGGTGCTCTCTTTAGGCATATCCCACCATGTTTCTGTTGCTGAACAGTTTGGTCCGATTTTATCATTGCAGCGTTCTCTGTATACTCTCTCCTCTAATTTTGTGATTTTCCAGAATCCGTGTTTTGTTTTTGACAAAGAGCTGCAAAAGTGAGTGTCCAGAATTGCTGTTGAAGAGATTTAGGCTACCATGTTTTTCCTCACATATGCAGTGAGTTAGGAACACAAGATCAGGTAGCCCAGCTGTTAAACTGGGATAACCCAATTTGCCTGTGCCCCAACTATAGAGTCTTAATATCTGAAGTGAAAAGCAATGTTATTGAATTAGTGGTAAAAACCAGTTTAGTAGTGGAATAAAGAAATGCAAAGTCAACATCTGAGACATCAGAAAACTATCTGTAAAATGCAACTTCTTGAGTTTCTTTTACAACCAAAAAGAAAAAAACACACACACTTTCGCCAGTTATTGCAATTCCATGGAAGTAAAAAAAGCAAGCAAGCTATAAAGTGGGAAGATGCTGTTACTGTGATCATAGCGTGGGAGTGAAACTGATGGTTTAAATATGTATTAACTAGCAATTTCCCTGGCTTAAGTTGAAATTGTTGCATCCAAAATATGGGAAGATCACAGCTGTATGGTTTTTTTATTGATTGTGAGAATCATATGGTCTACACACACGCAAGCATTGCTGGTACAACCTGTTTTGCAAATGGCACGATCAGTCTTTTGGGCTACTGTAGTACCAAAGACCAAGAAAACCATACAGTATCAGCAACATCTAAGCTGTGAAAGAAAAATCAAATGAAGTTGAGAATTACATCATAAAGCCTTTGAATGTTAATGTCGCAAAATCAAATATAAAAAGTATAATGAATTGGGTGTTTTCCAGAATCTCATCACCAATGGTATTTTCAGTTAAAAAATCACAGTACTGAATATGTAGTAGAGAAAAAAACAATTCCTGAAGGAGAAAAAAGAGGAGAATCAGTGATCAGGAAAGTAAGAAAAGGTGCCAGGGGTAGTGATGGGAATCAGACATCTTATGCTTGAAATTATGAACCTGTTTAATAACAGGCTTAACTCCTGGTGCCATCGGAAAGACCAGAATCTTGACCACATGGCTTATTAGGCTCAGTCTTGAAATAGTTTTGTATGTGTTTGTCTTTAAATTTGAGCATGCTGCAGGGTGATCTCCTTTCCCTGATTGGTTTTTTTTTTATTTTTCAAGGGCAAGAAGTAAGGAGCAAGGTGGAGATAAGATTTACTAAATAAAGGTGTTTAGGGTTATTTTAAGATTTTGTTGACCCTTGATAGAAGCTGGTCTATGACATAATCTAAAAAAAACCAAGAAGCAGTTCAGGTTTATGCCATTTAAAACCCCAGTCAGCAATCCAAACTAATAACAGTAAGCTCTGATTTTTCGGGGGAGGCCATCTGAAGAAAGAGTACATCAGTAGAAATTTTTACCTGTCATTTAGATAATGATATATCCCAATGTGAGAAGTTTAGAGATTGCTTCAGGACATACTGTATATAGTCAACAGCTATATGGTAATGACATACTGTACCCCTGCATTGATGGAGGAGAACAGGCAGAGACTCAGAACCTTTTTGAAAACCCGTTTGGGAGAAAGCATTCTTACAGCCTGGTTGTTGCCTAAGTTGTATTTCCCAGTGGCACCTCCTTTGTGGAGTCTGGGGGGCTGGAATTAGAAACACAGCAGGAAGGAATGCTGAGATTTTGAAGCTTTTTGCAGTTTGTGTTAACAGAAGGAAGAATTAATTCATCAAAAATAAGAATTAATTCATCAGAAAGAGAAAGATATATCGCATTGTTTCACAGGAGTGTTCCCCAGAGGGGAAGACGAGGTTGGCATTAATGCGTTCGTTCCTTTTATTGCCCCAGGGCAGCTGCGGGGAGGGTGTTCACCTTTGGGAAAAAAGATAATGTTATGAGCCAAATTCTGCTTGTAGTAGTTTTCCCACTAAGCTCAGTGGGACTTTCTTGACCCCGCTCACTTTACTCAGGTAAGCAGTAAGTTTACATGCTTGTGTGATAGAGAGTTACTTGCAGAGGACCTCTGCTAGAGCCAGTTGTCTTCTTTCCCAAATTATTCCACTCTGTGGAAAGCACAGCTGGACACACCAGAGGATGTTTTCATGAGATGCCTGATTGATTGTTCCTTATATATTTTCTGGCTGTCGAACAGAGTCCAGCTAGGCTAGATGTTTCCAAAGAGCAAATCCTTCCAAAAAGGGGAAGATCAGCTAAATATAATTTGAAAGTGCATCAGGCTGGCTTTCTTGTATTTCCACTTATTCAGATTTCAATACGATTCACTTGGACTTCTGAATGAACTAGTTCAAGAACTTTGACATTTTCCTACTTCAGGAAAACAAAATGAAACGGTTCTCAGAGTATCCTCGTAAAAACCTTTCGCCACGTACTTAATCGCAGGCAGCAGGAGGTGCAGAATTCCAGCAAGGTGCCTGGGGAGCTGCACGTGTCGTGTTTCCTCTGCCCTTTCTGCATGGACTCACAGGCACGCACACTTCCATATCGCTTCCTGAGCACTGCACCGCTACTTTATTATACTCAAATTGTCTCGGCAGCAACTGGGGAGGGTGAAATGGCAACCAGGTATCAGCTGGTAGACTTAATTATATTTTTACTTTAGAACTGACTTTTCTAAAGGGACTTAAAATTTTGAGTGCTCAGTTTGAGTGATTTAGGGATTTTTTCTTTTATTCAGAGGTCGTCCAAGATTTGCTGTTTCTCTGAATTGCAACAGGAAGTTTGGGGGCTCTGCCAAGTCCCCCTAAGTCCCTTTTTAAACAGCATGTCATTGCTGTTCAACAGCAAATATCCAGCGTCTGCAAATGCAGGGGCATGTCTCTGATCCATTAACCTTTTTAGTGTCTCACTTGTATTGAAGTATACCCCAAATTAAAAGCAGCATGAGGTCATTTAGAAATAAATCATCATTCTTTACTAAGTTACTTACATTGCAAATCGTACTTACAGTCACTTCCCCACTCCCTTTTTTTCTGTTGCGGTGATTTTGTTAAACATGACAGATAATTACATCTTAGTTGATCCCTTGGCTATTGTACTTAAAAAAGGCTGCTTTTGCTTAACTCACTTTTAATTCACCAGTTGCCTGCAGCCTACAATAAAAAGGAACGCAAACTATGTTTAAAAGCTTTAGAAGGCAGATCTGACAAATGCAACATAGGATTTAGAGACAAAAGGCAATTGGCCACTCCTACCAAATCATATCCCAACTAATGAGAGGGTTTGGGATCGACAGAACTCTTCAGTAATTTGGAGCCTCCTGACAGGCAGCTAATTCTACTGCTGTCAGATGTTGGGCACCATGTTGAAGTCAAAGCAGAGGAACATTCTGGGAAACATGGGAACAGAGGACTTAGGGCCATTGCCTGGGTCATCAAGTCCAGTTTTCTACTGTGTAGACATCCATGTTTCATAATCCCTTTCATTAAGTTACCAAGATCTATCTTAAAACTAGTTAGATCGTTTACCCCCACCGCTCCACTTGGCTTGCTGTCACAGAACCTCTTTCTTCTGATGGTTAGAAGCCTTCTAATTTCCAACCTAAATATATTCATGGCCAGCTGACGCCCATTTGTTCTTTTGCCAACACCATCCTGAAGCTGAAAAAACCCTCTTCTCTCTCCTTCACTTCAATCCCTTGGTGCAGCAGATAACATGTCCCATTTATTTATTCTGCAGCACTATTCAACCTAGGTCCTTTGGGTTTCTCACTTGTAAGGGCATCTCTGTTCTGCAGGGGTGCCCTTTTCTGAGCAAGCTGGTCATGGTTTGAATTCAGCCTTTTTGACTACAAATAGCAGGGTTTGGCCACAGTATGCCAGTGTGAGATCTTAGCAGTGCCTTGTACAAAAGGCACAGCCCAGCCTTCTCTCTGCTGTGAACTCCTCAGTCCAGAATAGTGGTTCCAAATTAACCTGGTAACTCAGATGTCAAAGAGCACATCTGCAGCTGTCACAATACAAAGATTGCCGCTCATAAGCAAAAAGACAGTGCAAGCTAAGAAGTAGGTTTTATCTAGTGTCCAGGCTTACTGCATGATTTTAAAAATGTGCCTTTGAGATTTTTCAATAGAATCATAATAATGTCACTTTAATTAAAGTTGCCCATGAATCAATTTGTCCTATATGATCCTGTTGATCATCCTCAGACAAAGTGAACAGTCTTTTTTATGAGACAGGGCATATATGAGATTGCTTGCAATGAAATAATACATTTGTGTAGGGTGAATAATAAACTGAAACAGAAAACAGACTAACTAACTCTATTGTAGGTTTAAAGTACTAAGGACTTGGAAAGCCTTGCTTTACCAGTAGATGGCACAAATCAGCTTGATTTGGTTTCAGAGCATGTATGAAGAGGATGCTGAATAAATAATGAATGAAAGTTGTAATAAAGTTCTATTTATGGTGATTAGATGACAGCAAAAATTAGAAATGGGAGAGTGTCACTGACAGGTTGCATTATATTGCCCTGGTGGGCTTTTTTGGTGAGAACAATTTATCTGCCAATGTACTAAACTCTGCATCTAAAGGGATTTTGACCCGATTTTGGCCTATTCAGACCTAAGCAGAAGTGCCAAGGGAGTTAGTGGGTTTGGATCTGGTCCTGACCTCACGAGTGCAAATCCTTTGGTTTTCTCCAGACACTTTGCCTTGCACAGAGTGAAGCTTTGAGTTTCTTTATTTCATTAGTCTGGTAGTTTGTTTTTTTCTCAAGAGAGAGAATACACTCTACACTAACTCTTTCACTCCAGCTGTTTAAATACCAGTTGGCGAAGAGTTTCATCCATTAAATTGCCAACTCTTTTTAACTGGGCTGATTTTAGCTCAGGGCATTTGGTACTTTGGAGGACAGCTCTGTAACTTGGAAGGCACATCCCACACTGAGATGTGGAGCAGTGATTCTGACAAAACTCTTGCCTCTTCCTTCACCCCTCCCTTACCAACCATGTGGCCACGTTTTTCGTGGGGAATCCCAGCCCTGGTGACTGGACAGACTGGCTCCTTACTTTACAAAATTGGGCCATATTACGGAGCAATGAGGCAGTCCCAGATCAGCCAGCTACCTCCCTGTCCTCTCAGGTGTCGCCTCCACCCTGCTGGCAACCAGGGAATCATGTCCCATTTTCTCTCCATCTCTCTCTGTCCGTCTCTTTTCTTCTATCAGGTCTCTTCACTGCAGGTCCCCTGCAGGCACCATCACAGCACATTCAGAGTTTGTAAGGATGGTAGATTTTTCCTTATGAGACACAGCCATTGTATGACTTACTTAGTTGAAGATGTTTCTTGCAACAGGAGAGATTGCAACATGATAGAAAAAAACTGGGTATGTCAATAGACCTTGTTTGAAAGTTGATTTTGTCGCTTGATAGGATTAATTTCATTCTGTTATGCAGCACAAAAGGGATTCCAGCTCAACCTAGCTATCCTGTAAAAGGTCATCTGTAATTGGATGAAGAAAAGCTGTTTTGGTATGAGGACTTGGAACAACACCACAGGATCTTGAAACAATTTTATATTTTATGAACTGAAAGACTGAACAATAGGTAATTATTGTTGGGGTAAAAAAAACCCCCTCATAGCCACTTTCTTCCCTCATAAATAGAATTACAAAAAATCTCCTTTGAACTGTTGTGAGTCAATACAACTTGGACAGACATTTACTCAGTTATGAGCTGTTAAATGAGGACGTTTCCTAACCAGGGAAAATGGCACATCATGTGTTGGACTTGATGATCTTAGAGGTGTTTTCCAACCTGAATGATTCTATTCTATGATTCTATAATAGGAAAAAAAAATGCAAAATTATTGCCTTTCTTCCATTTCTTTTAACTTCTCTGTATGCAATGAATACATTACACCTTGGCCAAGGAAGTCAGTGGGGAAAGCAGGATTTAGCCAACAGCATGTGAAAGTCAGTTTTCAGTTATATTCTATCTTACAAGCTCTTTTGTTCTTAAGTACTAGGGGGAGCTGTGTTAGGAACTCTGCCAGTTGTGTGTCACTGCAAAGCACTGTCCTGGAAGAGCTCAGGTGTTGTGTTCATGCTCGAGTGACTCAAAAATCCCCAGAAGAGACAACACAGAGGTGAGGGTACTACTAATGACAACAGCCTGCAGCTGATGAGCTGATGCTTCACAGCTCTTGGAAGACGACTCTGACTTGGCTCAGGTGTGGAGGATTGGACCTTGAATTAAAAAAGAGGTTTGAAATACAAAAGAAAGGCAGGATGCATTTTAGGAGCTGCAAAAGCAAGGAGGCAAAAAAAAAACCAAAAAACTTGTCTTTTTGGTGATGTGTCTGTCTTGGGTGGCTGCTAGATGGCTCCAGCACACATTCTTATCTCAGAGGCAATGTGCATCTGTCTGTGCAAGCAGATTTCTTCTGGGGCTCCCGCCTGTCTCGCTCTGAAAGCACGATCAGATAGTGGCTGCTGATATCCCGAGACAGACCTCTGCCCTCATCGCTACATTTGCGACTGGATTTTAAGGGTGGGAAAATGACTTTCCCTTCATGCAAACTGGAGCCTGTATTTCAGTGCTTTTAAACTTTAAAGGCACTTTGTGATTCTTTGGGGATGGAAGGATTTTGTGCAAATATAATTGCTGTTGTGACACTGCGTAGAATCTGCACAGCATAAAATCCAGCATGGGCAAGATTGCGATTAAATATGAGAGCAGCCTTTCTGTGCTCAGCTTTGGAGATTTTTATTGATGAGACTATTTTTTAAATGCTCATAGCAAGCAGAGAAAATTAAATTCAGTCTTATGAGACTTACTGTGTAAATGGGGAGAGAAAACACATAAAAAACATCCTGGATGATCATCAAAGCTTGATAATTATTTTTATTGGTTTGTGTAGCACCATTTCTGATTGCACTGGCAAGCTCAGTAAAAGGTGGTGTGTGTCTTAGAAGGGATTAGGATAAAAAGAGGATGTCTGCCTTTCCCTGTTCATGAGCTAGAAGGAGTTTCGTGTACAAGGAGCAGGCGGGAAGTGGAGGCAGAGGGAGTTACCAACGAAGCTGTGGTGCCAGAAGCACTGGCATAATAATGGAAATGAAGAATAGGAGGAATTAAGAGCAGGGGTGTAGGCAGGGATGGACTTGTGCAGGGCCTGGAAGATTCCCTCTCGCCTCTGGTGTTTTCCAGGCAAATGCATACTCATCTAATCTTTGCTATAGAGTGTGAATATCACTCTTTGAATTTCTGACTGTTTCTTAAAGTGCTGCCTTCATTGTCCTCCCAGATGACTGAAAATTCAGACTGAGCTATCCGGACTAGATACTAACTTCCTTTTAAATCTGCTGCTGAGCACTCACATCATTTTTACACACTACTCGTGCATATGCACACCTTACGCATGAAAGGGGAACCCGTGGTATGCATGACACGCTTGGCTTTAATGTTATGCTCACAGCACCCTTTGTGCAGTGTTATGTTCATGGGGTTAATCCAGATATTTGCAGTCTAGTTATTTTAAGGTTAAATATTTAAAGGAATATATGGAGTTACCGTGAAGATGAACTTAACACTGGTCTTTCCCAGATACCGACATGGCAGTTTTGGAGGGTGGTGTGAAATTGGTACTAAGATACCCCTTGGGGTGGTTCCACCTTTGACACTTGAGTCAAAAGAAAGGATTAAAAATGAAACCTCCTGAGGGCCCAGATACTGTTTAGAAAACTCTGAGGAGTAACCAACAAGTTTCCCTGTCAAGCTAATGATGTCTCAGCTGCACTTTAATGCTTCTGAATACTTGCTGTCCAGGCTTCTGCCACAGGGCAAATCTGGAGAAGCAGGATATCTTGTAGCACTGCTAGACTTGTAGCTCAAGGCTGTCTGCATGTCTTTGGGTCAGGTTTATGGTAGTTATAAATAACAACCTTGGTAAAGATACTTTAGGGATCAAGGTGCTGGTTATCTGATCATGATAGGATGAATTTCTGCCCTGTTACAGACCAGGTGCTTTTAACAGAGAACTGGTCTGGGATTTTCCAGTGAAGTTATTTTGCTGCTGCTATTGTTTGAATATACATCAAAGAGTAAATACCAGTGTCTTCATACAGGATGGAGTATGGGGTCTGAAATTCTCCGTACCTGAGTAGCTAGCCAGCTAATACCGACCAGAGAAACTCCACCAGAGCTCTTCCTTGGAACGGAGAGAGAGACATGCAACTTGCTAAATGACTTTCCAGGACCTTCTGACAGTAGCCAGTCTACGGTCCTTTTTTCATGGTCATTTGTTTTAAACCTGGACTGTACTAGGGCCTGTTACACTCAAGTACTATTTTCTACACTTTTTCTCTCTTTCATCTACCATTAAAATGAGAGATTTATATGGAATTGGCACTTAGCAAAGAGTTATCTCCGTTCACCTTGTATGAAGAGACAGGCAACACAGGACACAGTTTTGAGACACTAGTAGGAGGCATTTATTGATAAATGTGATCAAAACATTGGAGGCGAAAAACAAATACAAATTTAGAAGATATTTCTCTTTTAAAATGGTAGGTAATGGACAGTTTGTAAGTTTGTTTCATGAAGTATTTTTCCAAATACCTTCAGTTTACTGCATTTTGGTATCTTGGTTTCCTTCGTATTTTCCCTTTTGTCACTTAGTGTAAGAAGGCAAGTATTGTCAAAAGTATGTGAGTTTACTTTCCATCCTTTCCCTTTTTCCCTTCTTTTTTTCCATTGTTCCTCTCCGCATTTTAGTTTTCTTCTTTTGGAACTTTCTGAAATGTTTAAGATTTCTTTGAAAGCTTTTCTGATTTAAGAAAGGCTACAGGGTAGTAAGAGGGAGTAACAATTTTATAACACTCATTCGACAACTTTTTGCAGACCTTCTACCTTTTAAAATTAGTTTCCAATTTTCCTAAGGTTTTTTGGGTCTTTTTAAATCTTCCAAACTGAGAAAATATTGAAAGTCTATTGGTCTAAAAAGAGAAAAGGAAGGATGAATACCCAAAACTCATTTCTTGCAATCAGAGAACAAAAAGAAAAAAAGTGAGATGATAGAGAAAAATGAAGTCAACAGCCTTTTGGAAAGAAATCTGAAGACTTTTGTGAAAGTGGATTGGTTTCACAGATGCAGTATTTTCTTTAAATTTTGTTTTAAACATTTTGGTTCTCTATTTGTGTGATCTCTATCACTCTAAGTTTTAATCCATATATAATATTTTTAGGTATCATTTAAAGTAAATAAGTAGTAGTAAAATTTGTGTTGGTAGATTCCAAGCCAGAAATTGCTTACAGCAGCACAAAAATATACTTCATCTGTACAGCCTCTTACACAATTGTGCCCAATTTAGGTATGTTGAAAGGCTCTACCAGTATGTTTAAAACTACACAAATTCCTGTTGTGGAACAAATCTTGTGTTAGACATGCTCTGAATGATCCCATGGTGTGAGCACACAAAATGCTTCTGCATATATTAGCTGTTAGGTACACACCTGGTCTGTTATTGATGTCTAATCTCCATAAAAAAATTTTGCCTAATTATAATCTAATCTTAATCTATCTAATCTTAAAATTTGTTTGACTTTTTTTAACCTGTTTTCCTATTTGTTATTGTAAAAGTCTGTCTATTGTATCACAGGCTTTCTTTGGAAGACCTGTGGATAAATTAGACTAGAAAATTTCCATGCATATTTTAGTGACTGTGGCTATAAATGCTGTGTGCTTATGCTTAAATGTCACCATACTTGACCATCTGAGATTAATAACATTCTACTTTTCGTGTACAATACTTTTAAATTAATATAGGTACTATATATTTTACACATAACAAAAGTAGTATATAGTGCTTTTTAAGGTAGTTTGCTGGTCTAAAAATATGTGTAATGCTAACCAATTGATATACTCTGCCTAGTATTAACAGCAGCACAACTGACATGCTGTCTTACTGCTTATATGTCTTCTCCACCTTCCCATAGCCTTCTTTTGAAGCCTTTTAGTATGGGCAAATTTTTTTATTGCCTATATTCGGCATAAGAACCACCCTAGGTGCTATTGCAGTGGTAGTACAATAATAAGTAGAGTGTACAATTGTTTGGAAATAATATCTGTATTATCTGCCAATATTCATTAGAAATCAGTCAGTCAAATTCTTCTCATTCTAGTTATCTTTTGTGGACATGGACATCTGTAATGCATAACTCAATGTTCTGGAGAGGACATTGGCAAAGACATAGCTGTTCTCATACTGGGCTCTATATGTCTATATTTGAGAAAAAAATCGTGTGCATTTGTTAAAGCAGTTAGATTGCATCATCATTTTTACCTATGTGTTTGGAAAAGCAAATGAAGAACTTCAATAATAAGAAAAGGGTAAGAAGTTGTTCATGTGAAGAAGTTTGTTGGGAGTATGGTTTTGTTTCTGGTTGTTTTTACTAGGAGTTGAGATGGAGGGTCACAGTAACACTTTGTTAGCTTTTTATTGCCTAGCATCAAGAAAATTTGGTTACTTGAAATAAGGTAATTTGTTGCGTATGAAATTCTTCTGTCTGATGCGTGGCATGGTTCCTGAAGAATGATGCCATTCAGAGGGACCTTGACAGGCATGAGAGGTGGGCCTGCATGAACCGCATGAAGTTCAACAAGGCCAAGTGCAAGGTCCTGCACCTGGGTCGGGGCAATCCCAAACACAAGTACAGGCTGGGTGGAGAGTGGCTTGAGAGCAGCCCTGAGGAGAAGGACTTGGGGGTACTGGTGGATGAGAAGCTCAACATGAGCTGGCAATGTGCGCTTGCAGCCCAGAAAGCCAACCGTATCCTGGGCTGCATCA
>Ga0065711_1030401_pt1 | contig 32640 bp, 22 predicted proteins | sample Hoacrofraction12_FD_59098 | JGI IMG/M metagenome (GOLD analysis project Ga0065711, IMG submission 59098) | Hoatzin crop microbial communities from Cojedes, Venezuela - Epithelial fraction 12 v2 (version 2) | ecosystem: Host-associated > Birds > Digestive system > Esophagus > Crop | place...
AAAAAAAAAAAAAAAAAAAAAAAAAAAGGCTGCCCAGTGTTTTTCAGGTGCTAAAATAAAGGTTGTCCCTGAACACCTGACCTCTCTATGCTCAGGATGGCCAAAACAATACCTTATTAATGCATTTAATATAATATCAACTTGAAGCAATCTCTGGTGGTTCCATGCCAAAGCGCGTGCCTTCAGGCACAACTGTAGTTATGAATAAAACATAGTCCAGAACACAGTTATATTACAGGAATGCAGCAGATCTTTCGGGCAGGTGAAGTGGAAGAAATCACGGTATGGCTGAAGCTCGAGCTGCTGAGCCACAAGGCATTGCCAGCCAGCCTTCTGACGTGAAAAGCTTTTCTGGAAGCTTGGTCCTGCCCTGCTTGTTTGCTCTCTGCCAAGAGGCAACGCTCGTCCTCTGTAGTGTGGGGTTTTCTCCTGAGCATCATCTCTGAGGAACGGAAGGCAAGTGCGTCAGGTGTCCCACTTCCTCTCCAGGGAGAGGGTTACTCTTTTGAGCTTGCTGTTGCTTAATTTGCACCCTTTTTTAAATAGCGAGGGGAAGAGCGTGACAGTTGTCGAGGCTTCCGATACTTACTTAGTAAACTCTGTCAGGAGAGGTGGTGTACGTTCAGCTTTTCAGGTTTGATACCGAGCTCTCTGTTACCTTTTAATAGAGATCACACGTGACGTAGGTGATAGGGATGACACGCTCAATATCGACAGATTTTCTGTCAAGTCTGTACTACTGCTTCTTGTCAGTGTTAGCAGTCGGTGACGGATGCGATTGACTCATTGGCATCCTGTATCTTCTGCTGTTATCAGCTGAAAAGCAAGGGGCAGGGATTCAGTTCCTGATTTAAATCCTTTTTATGATGTTTGCCAGCTAAGCTGCCAGTGCTAATAAGCTACTTTACTCTTAAGCTTTATCAGTTTGCTACTACTGTTGTTAAATCTTAAGTAAAGTACAAATCAGCCTTGTCAGATCATCATGATTTAAAAGAAATAATAAGGGGATCGGCAGGGATGCTATGCAAAGGACAAGTCTGCTTTTACTCAGGTCTGGCTTGTTGAGAAATTACTGTACTCGGATATTGATTTTCAGAATAATAGAAATTATTTTCTGAAAATTTATCCATGCCCACTTTCTCACATACTTGTGATCAACTTTTCTTGTTTTCCAGCAAACTATAAAATAATGCAAACTGTTTTGGCTTTTTTTTTCTAGTGTCCCCTGCCCCCTCCCCCAGCTGAATGAAATTGCTTAAAGAAATAACTCTGTCAAGTCACCTGGTGGCTTGCAGTGCTTGAGACTGTAAAAGACCAATTTCTTTTGTTAGGTGTCCACAATCTTTTGCCACTTTGTTGCACGGAAATTTTTCATCAGTGGAAAGTTCTTTTTGTAAGAGCTTTTTTCTGAGGTTTTTCATCTTCCTTGTTGTATATATAAACCTAATCATAAATCTGAACGATGTATTATTCTGAAATACTGCATGAATCATACTCTCATTAAACTATAGGACTTTCTCATTTGGATCTAATTTTTTCACCTTGTGGCAACAGGGAAGTGCAGTTTATTACTTTGTTTAGTTTTTTTTAAAAACAAAACCACCACCCAAAAAACCTCCTAGGGTTGGGCATTTTTGCTAGTGTTCTTGAATATCTTGAGCCCTGTCTGCATGTTAATAATGCCTAAACCCAAAGGGATGGCGAAGCAAAGGTGACTGAGTTCTCCAGATGTCTTCTGTCACTGAGAAAAAAGTAACTGCCGGAGAGTGGCGCTGGGAGAAGCAGTGAGGATCCTCCAGCCAGCTCCTGTTAGAAGCTCCCTCCGCACGCACGCCACTCTTCTTTGCATCGCCACGTGATGTTTCTGGGCAGACAAGGCCAGAAGGCTCGAACTACCCTGTATCTCCTGCGGAGTCAAGGTGCAGACATTTCAACTCGTTAAGTCTGTATTTGGATAAAGAAAAGGCATCGCTTTCCAGTACAGTCAGTCAAAAATGAAGTAGATGCATCCAAGTCAGTGAGTTAGTTTGGATCAGAAGGTAGCTTTTGAAGCGGAACGCTCCATCATCCCCACTTGCCATCCTTTAGTTTGTACTGCAGAGCTCTCTGACTGCTGCACTGAATTCCTTTAGGATGAAACTGAACTCGACATACTTCAGGAGCGCTCCTGATATGCTTCAACCATGAATGCCTCACTGTCCATGGGACCAAACTGGAGCGAATTCAAAGGAAAACTTCCTCGAAATGTGTGTAGCCTGGATGATTCTTTACAGATCTGCTTTCATGAGGTCGCAGAACTTTAAAGATTACGTGGCCAAAACGGCCCCAAATCAACGTTGCTCTAGAGCTGTGCTGCTTTTGCTTGCATCAAGTGAACCAACGACCAGCATGAGGACACACAACTTCTTAAATTCCAAACTAATTACTGAAAAAAGTGATTTGCAAACCATGATAATTACCGGCAGTTTTTTCTACCCAAGGTCTTCAGCAGCGTGATCCTGCGCAACCTGGGAGCTGGAGGAGTATTCCTCTTTCTGCTGATGATGCAGTACCTCCACTCTTGCACATTTTCACTTACTTCCTTTGTGTTGCTTCAGTATCCTGCTGTTGCTTAATTTTTTTTGATGAAGCTGAAACCAACAAAAGTTATTTAAATTCTAAAATCCTTAAATTCCTTCTTAGAGCTGTTCTTCTGGTGCAGCATTGTGTCTTTACTGGAAGGAGTGCCAGTAACTAAGGTGGGGGGAAGAGTGACGGTGCTGACAGCAGGATTAGTTCTCTAAGTTGTGGATGTGACTATAGTGACCTTTTTCTAACATGGTGGAGGGGAAAAACTGACCACCGCTGTCCTAGAGCTTTCCAGGTGCATTCCTATTCATGGGGTGCTGCGATGCCTCTGCCCTTGTAGGGACTCCTGATTTCCCTCTGCAAAACAGCAGGTATAACATTGCGTCTGCCTACGGATGCTCTGTCTGCTGAGCGTCTTGCTGAAGAAGGAAGGCTGGCTAGGCAACAGCTGTCACCACCCTGGATATACTTACACAGCCATTCTCCATTGCCATGTTAAATAGTTCTGGAAATTGTGCTGACCGAACATGGGACCAGACCATGATACTTCCTTCTGCCCCGTTGTCGCAATTTTGGGACAGCGCACCTTTGGCTTTTCCTTCCGGCAGCGAGGCAGGCAGTGTCCAGGCACATAGCGCACACAGAAGGAGCTCTCTGGCGTGACTTCAGTGCCTGCTGTGCTCTTTGTCACGGACCAGGTTGGGGAAGGTAGACAGAATCAACTGCAAAATAAATCAAAGGCACAGACCTAAAGCTGACTAAACGCGGCAGCTTTTTAGGCCCCTACATTTGATTGAACCTGCCTAGAATCCATTTTTTATTTGCCTTTTTTTTTTAATCTCTTGAAAAGCCTAGTAACCATCGGCTTTTATGTCCTTTCCCTTGGAAAAAGTACCAGTCCTCAAGCCAAGCCATTTTCCTTCCTATTCTGGGAGTTGCAAGGTTGTTCCTGGCAAGGTTAATGAGCTACTTTAAGGTATTTTGATAATTCATCAACCAACACAAGGGAGTGCGTTTACATATTGCAAAACTTGTTCAGAAACCTTCTACTGTCCGTCTTTATATGACATTAAGTGCTCACAGTAACACTGGTTGTAATTTTTCTTCCATCTGATTAAATCTTCATCATATTTGCAAAAATTAGATTTTGGCAGGCATTCGTTAATGTTTATGAAGCATATTGAGAGTGGAAGATAAAGATGAGTGGTGAAGTGAGAAACTAAGCTGTACTTTATTTTTCTTGCACCCGATTGCTTAAAATGCAATTTTGTGTGCTCATACCAAGGGTTAGCTTGAAACCAGCGTTTTTAGTTATTTCAGTGTTCACAAAAATCACTAATCAAACTTTGCTCAGTAGTGAAACTTCATCAACCAGGTTTTACAAACATATTTTAAACGTGTGGCAACTAATTCGGAGCCTTCCAGAGACGCTGTTGATTGTACTGTGCTAAGGCAAAGCAGGGAGCAGTCGTCCCTGCCTGGCAGAGCGCGGACTCCTGCCACCGTGGGAAGCAAGCTGCTCTCTTCTGCCAGGCCAGCGGGGTGACTGCGTGGGAAGAGAAAGGGTGAGCGGGAAGGGGACAACTGTGGGGTGCAGGATTCAGAACAGACAAGGTCTGAGTTTGTTCCTGCCTGCCCAGGGTGCGATTCAGAGAGAACCTCTCCCTACAGCTGTCTGGTCTCTTAGTAAGCACGGGTGGTACATCGCAAAGTGCTTCAGGCAGGGTACCCGTGAGGTGTCCTGTGTCTCCCCCAGCTCACGTGGCCCAGCTCTCAGATCTGACTGAAGGCGGCACACGGATGCTGAATTCGTTGTGGCAGTGTGACTGGCACAGTTGGTGGTGAAGGTCCTGCCTCTGGTAGGCTTTCAGTTCTGGGAAGAGCAGTCTGGGGTTCTTTTTAGGAACCCAGAACCTGTGTCACAGCCCCCGTGCCCCAGCCTGCTCCAGCAAGGCAGGCCCGGTTACGCCTCGGTGGCTTGGGTTAGTTACGCAGCTCTGGGTGTGATGGCGGTGGGCTTTTATGCCTGCGTGGAAGAGTATTTGCTGCCATCACCTTTTTGAACCTATAGAACTTAGATCTGTGATTCCCGCGTAAAGCGGTGAAAGGCGTCTGTCACCGTAAAGCAGCGATAGCCAGGAGCAGCGCGTACAAAGAGATGTTCTGGAAACAGCAGCCTTGACCTTGAGCTGTTCACTTCGTAGAGGAATTGTAACACTTAAACCCAAGTGGTTTTTAACATTCCCATGAGATTTTGCAACAACTCAGTGCAAATTATATTTGATATGGCTTGGCCACTCATCCCTTCATTATATTCCACTTTTAGTTTGTCTGGTCATGTACAATCTTACAGATTTACTACTCTTATCAGTTACTCCTGACAACTGGCAAATCCAAAGTAAACAATTCAAATATTTAATTCTGGATCACTCATTTCAGCTTCTCAAAATGCTAATTCTTTTATTAGAAGAAGCATAATCAAATGTTTCCTGAAGTTTGACGTTTATAGGCCCTGATTCTTCAAAGCACTTGAGTATAGGTTTTATTTTAAGTGTCTTCAAAAATCCAGGTCTTTAATTTATGTAAATATCTGAGGGCCTGATCCAGTGATACTAATCACTGAGTATGCAAAGGTATTGGCCAGTTCAAAAGAAATTTGGTGTATAGACTCGAATGCTGAACTCTTACTGAACTACCTCGAGTCATCCAGAGTTTTAGGGATTGCTTGAGAGTCATACGAGTTTGCAAAGGTTTTAATACAATATAAAGAAAAATTGTAGTCGAAAAGACAGTTATAGGAATCGGTCAAAGGATGCAGCAAAAACCTTTGCTGTCCAAATGCTTTCTAAGTAGGCTGGCTGGTAGACCTCAGATTGAGCATCCTATTTCCAATTCGTAAAAATCCATTAAAATTAATTTAGGAATTACGGTAAAGAGATTACATTACTTCATTTTCTAAAAGACGGATGCTGTGTTCTTTTTTCTTTGATAGTCACAGGTTCTGTGTCATTCTTGCTGGTATTCTCTTTCTTTGTGAAATGTCTTGAATGGAAATTCAACCACCTTCAGCCATGTAACGTCTTCCATTAATAAGAGCTTTCCTGTATTTGCATTTGTGTAAAATCAGTCATCCAGTTAGCTGTTGCATAGATTTTAATCAGCGTTCTTTAGATTGGCACAAAGAATTCTCAAATTTAATTTTTATTAAATTGCTATGTTGAATAGCACTTTGGAAAATGAGAGGGAGGGAAGAAAAAAACACAGTGTTTGCAGTTAAATTAGAATGTGTCAAAGAATGTTAGAGAGCCTTCTTTTTAAGTCCCTTTTAAGAGTGAATTTTAATTGAACAATTAGTTCTTTTTCAGAGATAAATATCTTCCTGAAATCCCACTCTGTTCCCTTTCAGGCATTTCCTCAGAACCCATTTGTTTGAGATCCTTGTCAAGAAGTGAAGTAGGTGCTTTAGGTTTGATTTGCAGGAATCTGCACGGACCCAGTTAAACGTGTCAAAATGAAGTAGCAGCAAGACCCACTTCTTTATCTTTCACATTTTTTATAAATGACCTTGGTAAAATTACAGAGAAGTCCATCTATCCTCAGTCCGCTTTTCCACCAAATGTCAGTACTGATTCTAAAGCTACCCACGTCGCTGAATCACACCGTTGTGGTCCTGTATTTGGTGTTGCATCCATGTCCCCAGTCCCTGAGCTGCTGTTGGTCTTGGGGAAGTGTGGCGTGGACCATGCTGCTCTTCCGCTCGTACCTGCACCGCTGCCTTTGGTCGCCCTCAGAGAGCGCGACGCTAGGGCAGATCTGTGTCTTCCAGCTGAGCCAGTACAGCAGGCCTTGCCCTTACAGGGCCCAGCGGGATTTTCAACTTTTGTATTGCCCTACACTGTTTTCAGATAGTTTCACCTCTCTGTACTTAATTATCTTACTTAATATGCACATTCATATTAATAAAAAAAGATCCTCTGATAAATCAAATGCCTTTGTGACAGCCCCAGGTAAGTGCTGTCTGCAGAAGGATGTTTAAATCTTTGACAGACTTTGCAGACAATTTCACATAGTTTGATTTTTCTCTCCCTAAAACCATATCACGGTTGTCATTCTTTTCAAATTTTAGCTGGACATTAGTTATTTCTGACTGCTGCCACAAAGATGGAAATGAAGAATAAAAATTCTGTGCGTTTCTCCTAGTTGTGCTGTCAGGAGAGGCCTCAAAGCTTCCTTTTGTAAGGGAGCCAGGCTTCTTAACAAACAATAAACTTAAGTAAAATGAACAAAGAGAAAGCATGCAGACAACATTTTTAATTAAAGGAAACAGAACCTAATTGCATGCTCTAAGAAGACTGAAATAGTCAAGTTTCAATAGAATTGGAGAATGTATCTGCTAGTCTTAATTTGCGATGATAAATGTGAAACATTCGCAGTCTCTACCCTTGATACAGGCACGCGTTTCCACCCAAAGAAAGGCAGATGCAAGGCTTATGTCAGCGCGGGATTGCATCTCGCCTTGATGGTCTGCGTTCACCTCATCCGCTTCGCACATCTGCTTTGGGACAAGATGAACTTAGCCCAGGAGGTGCTTATGCTTTTTCAGTCACTGTAAAAGAAACCTCTTAGACGTGAAGGGCGCTAGGGCTCACTGCAGCTGTCCAAGTTCAGATGTTTTGGGGTATCTCACTTGGTCTTCAGCTGCTAGTCACAAAGTGTGTGGGTGTCTCTCAGATTCTGCGTGGTATCTGCCGGTCCTGTATGGGTGCTTTGAAGAGGTGAATTGATTCTGTAGGACGGAGTTTGGTTTGATGCCAAGAAATCAGTGCAGGCGTCTGCATCTGTGGTACGCGTCCATCAGAGTCAGCGGAGAGCAAGTCACTACGCTGACTGCCTTGGAAGCTCAGCTCAGGCGTAGACTAAAAAGCCGTTTAGCAGACAAGCTTTAGGGTAAACAGAATCACTCTATAGACTCCATGGAGCCTGTTTAGACAGGTAGATACCTGAACATAGGCGTCTTGATCTGGACCTAAAACTCGCCTTGTATTTGGTCAGATAACAATTTCAATTGATGCGCCTATTGCGTTCTAAACGTTCATGAGGCAGAAGAGCAGTGGAGCTGAAAGGTAAAAGAGAGCCCTAGTGAAGAGCCTCAGACCTGGAAAAGGTTTGTTGCCAGCTAAATGCTGGTAGGTGCAGTCGTGCGCCCTTCTGTTCTCTCCTGAGGGAAGCGGGATTTGTGAAGTACGCAGAGACCCATGGAAAAGCCAATTGTCAGTTGTCTTCAGCAATCCAGAGGACTCCGGGACTTTGTCACTACTCGGGCCAAAGAGTGAGACTTACCTATCCCTCATCCTTCGTTTCACAAAACGGTGTGGTACGGCAGCTTTCACGTCTGTGTGAGTCAGCTGGGGCAAGCAGTGCCGCGGAAGGTCACGGAATGCTGCGTCTGCCAAGGAAACCTCCTGATGGGCGTCCAGTGCTTGAGGTCAGAATGTCTTTAGCAGTGGCTGCTGCTTACGATTAGATTCTTAACGCTGTAACATGTGGGAAATATCAGAATATCTGTTGTGGAGGAAGCTGTATATTCCCCTTGGAGAGATTCACAGAATATAGTAATTCAAGGGAGTCATGAGTTAAGCAAAAGCTCAGCAAAACAAACGGGTGCTGACATACACAGATAATGTCAACTGATAGCTGGTTGGCATTATGAATTGTTTTATAATTAGGTAATTAAAGCAAGTCTGTACAAATTTTAACTTTCAGGAAACTGTAAAAATACATGTAGCTGTAAAATTATATTTAGCCATTAATTTCTTGTCGAGTCTTTCATACCTGCTCATAAAATGCTTAATAGAGAAGCTTACACACGCAGAGTCTCATGCATTTCTTCTAGAAAGTGCGCTATCTCACAGTACAGTCCTCAAATACCAAATCACAACTGTAAAAATATATATCATTTTTTGCTCTTCATTCCTTTTCAAGTTGAAGTTGTTATCACAGCTTCTGTCTTTCAAAGGCAGGAAGGCATTTGAGGCCCACCAGAAGGTAGACTTAGCCAAGACCATGCAAAAATATCGGGGTTTTGATGCAGGATCTCTTGACTAAGAACTGAAACTCTTGGTTACTAGGATTGGGATTTCTTCCTGAGTTCCATTTCTGTCCCATTGCCAGAAAATGAATCCTAGGACTTCACAGGAAAAACAGATGTTAGTAGGTATTGAGCCCTGAGCTGTCACATGGTCTCTCTGTTGGATCTTGTAGATCCAAAGTAGACCCAGGCAGGCATTGTACACAATACACAGAGGTCTCACGACAGGCACAGAGGAGCTGGTGATGAATGAAGGCACGCCAGCAGATCACAGCAAGGAAAAAATTTATAATACAAGCCTACAGAACAGACTAAATTCTAGGATATTTAGTTTTACTTTCCATTGCACTTGGAAGTCAATGCAATGTTGTACCTGTAGCCTGAGTATGAATTTTGGTTCTCTATATCTGAATTTCCAATCACCTGTCCAGAGCATCCAGGGTCTTTAAACAAACTAACTTGCTAAAAACACTTTGCATTTTTTTCAGGGACTAGTGGTGGAGCGTTCTTTGCACACTCCTTTTAGTTTCATTTGACTATTTTTGCAGCATCAGGCTCTGCAAGGTGTATACAAAGACGACAGGCTACTACAAACATCTTTTGCGTTGGGTATTTTCTCCTGATGTGGAATAAACTAAATGGAGGACTTTATGTAAAACTAAAATGGGTTACACCCAGTAGACATATCACAGATGCAGAAATGGCTGAATCGGCTGACATGAAAAATTCCTTAGTTTTGAGTTGGGGTTTTTCTGGGGGGTGGAACACTATTGCTGAACAGTTCATACTGCAACAGTAAGACCCTTTCACAAAAAACATAGATTACCCAAACTTCAAATTCAAGGTATCTTATGCAACATCTCTTTATATTTATTAGAAGTGCTTAACTATCCAATACATCTTTGATCATAATGCATTTGACTCCCCACAATGGTGAAAAGTGTAGAATTTCTAAGGATGTATTCATTACTAATGCAACTTGAACTTACCCAGTATGTAGCTGCTAACATATAAAAAACTGTGATACAGCAGAATAAAACAAAAAGCATAAGATACATAGGCAAACCAAATGCTGCCAATACCAATTGCTTTGCATCTTACTTTATATAAGCAATTTCCCTTCACTGGGAAAATCATTCTGACAATTAGATGAACCTTAAGGTGCTGTGGGGGCTGGCACAATTTTACTTCCTTTGTTTTTCTCATGCTTTATTTATGACCTGCCAAGTGCTTGTAAAAGAAAAGCCAGGGCTCTCTCTCCCGGCATTTCACAATGCTTTAATTGTCGGAGCAAAGCTGGAAACTTGCTAACGCACTTTTCTACATTTTAGCACAGTACCATATAAAGCAATATAAACTGAAATACTGGTACCTGCAATGCTGGTGTCTTCTCTTCCTGAGGATGTTGTTACGAAGACGAGTCGACAGTGATGAAGGGCTGTGGCTGTCTCCAAATCTGGGTGAAGGGCTCAGTTTTCCTAGTGCACGTGCTAAGCATGTGCATAAACATGTGCATATTTATTGGAGCCTCCTATGTATAAATTTTTTAAAAAGGTCTGGTCATATTAGTTCTACCACAAACTCCATCACAGCTTCAGTTTCAATTTTGTATTTTATTTTCGAAATCAGGCAACACAACAGTGAGTTTGAAACAGCCTGCCACTTGTGTGCACTGCTGTTGTCTGCTGATCATCTTGCCCTCATCTCAGAGGACAATATGTATTCTGTGATGAGCTAAAGATCTGCTTTTGAAGAAGGCTTAAAGGCTTAAACTTTGTCAAAGATAATTGTCTTTTGTCAAAATGAGATGTGAACAGATGTAGAAAGCAGTGGCGTTATAGACAAGAGAAGTCAGACATTAGGCTGAATGCTTACACCTTGACACTTCAGCTTTTAGGCAGCCAGAACTGGAATTGTTGTCTTATCAGCTTCCATGTTCCAGCTGTGGAGTAGATGTGCAGTGACTGCTGGAAGGGAAACCTGAGGTTTATAATGCCCATTGGCATTGTTCTGTGGTACAAGTACCAGACTCTTACAGCCAGAGATTAAAAAGTGCTTTTAGAGGTGTAAGCTGTTACCAATGACTTTGGTAATCTTCTGAACTTCCCCAACCTACAGCCTCAATGCATTTTCACACCACAGACCAAGTCCGGGAACAAGCAGGATGGGGCCGGCAGTCAGGAGCCTCCCAGCTCTACGCCTGGCTCTGACACAAACTGCCCGGCCCGTGCTAAGGGGCTTCCAGGTGGCGGATGGGTTCTCCTGAATTGCTCCGAGGTGGTGGTGGACACAGCTCAGGCCAGCAGAGAGCCAGCACTGCCCCAGCAAGCAGGGAGCACGCACCTGGCTGCAACAGATTCATGGCTGTGCCGCCGCCTCGCGGGTAGCGTCACCTCGCCCTTCTCTGCAGGCTCTGCTCACGTGCAGAGCAGAGTAACAGCCGGTGAGGCGTTAGTCCCGCTGGATTTTGTTGCCATGGCTTAGGGGCAGGCACGGATATCGCGGCTCGGCTCACGGGATGGCGGCTTCCGAAACATGCGGTCGCTGGAACCGCGTCACCGTACCTGTCTGCACAGGTGAGCCCTGCTAGCGCTAGAAAGAGGACGCTGAAGGGCAGGAGGCAGATCTGCACCCAGCAGCTTCTCCCAATTTCCCCCTTGTGTTCTTACAGAGAGCCAGATTTATTGCTTCTGTTTCTAAAGAAAGAAAAACCCTGGTATTTTTTCTTCTAGTCCTTATTACATTTACAGGTGTTTAAGTTACTTGATGTGCTGTGCTGCTGTATTTTAGAATATTAATAATTTCTTTTTTCTCATTTTTAACTCACCTGTAAATGCCTCTACTTTCACTATTTCTTAAATATTTTCAGTGCTTCAGCATTACCACGTGCTAAAAATGAGGGGATTTACCTCTAGACAGTGTAACCAACTGATGTTTTCTGGGAGGACATCTGAATCTCCACAGATTTTCTAAATACTCTGTCTGAAAATGCTCACAATGCCATCGTGCTGAGACCCAGCGACGCTGCCGGCCCGGCTCCTCCTGCGGCGGGGGAACGGGACTCCTGAGCACCATCGCTTCCTCCCCGCCGGCCGTTCCGAGCACGTTCTCCGTCCCGACCGCGAAGTGGAATGCAGTACGTTGCTTGTGGCTATTGGTTTGTGCGAGGATTTTAGTGTTGTGGCTGGGAGGCTCACGACGGTTGGCCAAATCCGGGCTCATTATAAGTAATTTTGTAGTCAATGCTCAGTGTTTTACAGCTGGTTTTTATGCTCCTGTGTGCTGACACACAGACACAATTTACTTTCCTCAAGCACAGGAATGACATTCTTGGTCTAAATGCCAAGAAGCATATGGGCTTGTACGCTTAATGCCACAGCTCTGTGGCACAACCATGTTAAGCGCAGCCCAGACCATACAGGGTTTTTTTTTTTAATGTGGCTTTATTCTGGAGGAGGGCAAGCGATACCTGAAATTATACGGAATTAGATCATTGTAGCAAAAGGAAAACAGTAACTGATTCAGCAATGGCAGTTACATCTCCAAACTTTCTCTTCTAATGGGTTTGCAGTGGTTTAGTGCTTTGAGTTCTGTGCCTGCAGAAGTTTTGTCTGTACCCTGTGCCTTAAAGCACATCTGGTGGAGCTGCGGTCTAAGAATTGCGTGGTACAGAGCTTTCTGTAATTTTTTTCTGCCTCAGTTGTGCAGGTGGCAAATCCAATGGAGGCTTCACTCCTTTCGCTTGGCTTTGAGCTCCACCTTCTTTTTTAGGCTCTCGGTGTTTGACACCAAATAAAAATTGGGCCAATATACGATACTGTCAGTATCACAAAATGGAGGTGGGAGAGGCAAAGCTCTGTGCGGGACCATGGCTGGGCACTCTAAGCATTGAAACTGCTACGGGCACATGAGATCCTATTTAAAATAGAAAATAAACATAACTGGGATCAGGCAGAGGGGAAAATCTCTGTCTCCTCTAGCAATTTTGCTGAATGCAATAGATTGCAGTACATTTTTCCTGTTTTCACCTCAAGAAAAGGCAGGGAATGAATTCTACCAGGCTATTTCATCTGCAGGAGTGGAAAGTCACTGCGTGCACTTGGAAGAAAGTTTTTACTCTCAGATTCTTTGCAGAGTAATAGCTTTGTAGCCAGAACTGTAAGACCGGTGGCTGTAACAGTTCCTGAATAAGCGAGGTCAGTCAGGCTGGAGGGACTGGAGGGGGTCGTACCGCCGTGTCAGTCTGGCTGGGGAGGAGGGCGCAGCGTAGCAGAGGGCAGCCACCAGAGAACGTACGTCTCAAGGGGGGAAAGGCCACACACCAGCGAGCTGCTGATTCACGCTTCACAGAGTTGGTGCAAGTTACAAACTGAAGCATAGGAAGTTCCACCTGAACATGAGGAAGAACTTCCTCACTTTGAGGGTAACGGAGCACTGGAACAGGCTGCCCAGGGAGGTTGTGGAGTCTCCTTCTCTGGAGATATTCAAGACCCGCCTGAACAAGGTCCTCTGCAGCCTGCTGTAGGTGACCCTGCTTCGTCATGGGAGTTGGACTGGATGACCCACAGAGGTCCCTTCCAATCCCTACCAGTCTGTGATTCTGTGAAGTGGGTTCTCCAAATATTCAGAATTAGGAAACTACCTTCGTCTGCTGCGAGACTTGTTCTGCATGAGCAGTGGGTTTGGGTTGGATGCTGGTAGCCTTTTTGGCTGGTCTCCTTCCAAATTACTGTTCAGGAATGGTTGGCTTGGTCACAGAGCAGTATGGGCTTGTTTTTTCCAAAGACCACGTGATAACTGCAATTTTCTTACTTCTGGCTAGAACATACTATTTTGATACAACAATTAATATGGATGCCCACGGTTCTCATCTTGCAACAAACAGACCACCGCATCCTGCTGCTGAGATCTCCATCTTGTTTAAGGAATGCACAGCAGGGAGGTGCCAGCTTCTCTGGGTTTTGTTGCAGCCCATTTTATAATGGATTTCCCTTCTCAAGATTTGAGCTGCAGGGACAGAGCAATTGCAATAGAACAGAACTTTTCCAGAGCAAAAAAACCAAAAATAAGCCCTACAGCTTGCATAGCACTTGGAAAATGTGAGTCAGGCCCACCCTCAAACTCAGAAACCAGAAAGCAAATAAAAGAACCTAACAATGTTGCCCAAAATAAATAACCACAGTGTGGGGGCACCTGACTGGGGGGTGTGGAGGGAAGTTCTTCCATTTTTTTAATCCTCAAGCTTGGCACAAACTAAATAAACAAATCATTATTGGAGTCAGGAAAGGACAAGCTAATGTAAAACAGGCCGAGACATAAATTGGTAGTCACAGTAATCTGTCACAGGTGAGTGCTTCCCAGAGAAGTGGTTTGAAATGCCAGACAAACCTTCTCCTGAAATCCTGGGAATGTGTTTATCCAACCAGTTCATTTTTATCTAAGAATTAGCAACAGCTACTATGAAAAATGCTTACAGAGAAATACAAACGCTGCAAACTGTTGTAAAATTTACTAGGAAGATTCCTCCCATGGCTTCTCCGCCACCACAGTACCTGCGTAGCCACGTGCAGTACTGAGCAGTCACAGTAAGTCAGGCCTCTCTAAATTAGAAGCTATGAAAACTTGAAGCATTGTTCTTTTCTTTTTAAATTCCGGTGTTTTATGGAATACAATATCTTCTTTTTCTTTCCACCCATTAGAATTATCAATGGCAAAGAAAATAAAAGGTGGAATTCCTGCATAATCTCAACTCCAATAACAGAGTTTATGGTTTTATGGGGAAAAGAACACCCATGGTGCAAGACTAAGGATAAAACAATGAGTGCTGGTATCAAGTACATGTGTTCATTTCCTCAATGCTTTCATACTCACAGCAACTATTAAAGCCAACTTTGCCAAAACTTGTCAGGAAATGTCATATTATTTCTTTATATTTGTTCCTTGGGTTAGCTCTGGCTTGTAGCGTTTCAATCTCCAAACAGTACATTAGGCTAAAGATAATCATCGTACAAACACTGAGGAAACTGTTAAGCAGATGTCAGAATTACTGGCCCAAATCGACAAATAATTAACACTCCTAGCTTTGACCAAATGAGTAGACCTAATAAAGCACACACACAAATACGTGCTCTGAAAATAACAGAATGGGGGCTATTTCTGGGGTGCTTGAGGGGCATTATGACAGTACGTTTGTTCGTATGGTTCAGCCAGCCTTAATCATCACCTCATGTTTCTCACTTCAGATTACAACTGTCTAAAAAATTACTTCTGTCAAAGTGCTGTTAAATTTGGAAAACAAATATTCAGCCCTTATTTTGTGAGAAGTACTGTCTGCTCAGGCTCACGTTGATTTGATCAGAACTGGATGAATAGCACAAATGTAGATTTATTTTTTTAGGTGTACAGCTGAAACAGTGGTCCTAGAGGCTTTCTTGAATCTTTGTGATAAAGGCTGTTTGGGTATAACAACAAAGCAGGTTTATTTGAACAGTCTTAACAGAGCTAAATAGCTTAGACAGCAAGTCTTTATTTAGATTTAATTGCAGTAGAATCTAATTAACAGTTGTATATTAGAGACTTGAGAGTCTCTGATCTCTTTGAAAATCACCAATACTGCCAAAACTACAAACTCATAAAGATCATGAGACGGATTTACATTGTGAGTTTTGTACTGAAGTCATGTATGCAGTTTCTTTGGAAGGAAAAAAGTAGCTGGCATTAAAAACCAACAAAAACACAGACGTGATTTAAAGGGCCAGATCTGGGAGGACGCATGAAATATTGGAAGAACCAGTAATGAAGAGACCCGCCTGGTGTAAGCAGCAGTTTACTGAAGTATCAGTTAGATACTGCAAAGTTTCAGAGATTTTCATGCTATCAGAAGGAGGAATCTAGGAAACATATTTATATTTTAACTGCAGAGTTATAATGGCAAAACTGTGCCCCTGGCATGGGTGGGTACAGCCATGCTCTGCCTGGCTGCCAAATGACGGGGTGGGCCTGCAGCACAGGGCTCCAGGTAACAGGAGGCTGCAGCTTATGTCTCACATTTCTCCGCAGCAGTGCAGACACTCTTTGGTTTTCTTGACCTGATGTGCAGACAGGAGAAGAAAAAGAAGTTGCAATACTCCACTGAAAAGGAGGGAAGTAAGAGCTAAGGTCACCTACAGTAATGATTTTATGTCTTTCCTCCGGAATCCTTGGCTGCTGCGTTACTTCTATCAGGAGAAAGTTCAGGTTTAGAAATAAAGACAAAAAAAATTAAGGCACGTGACTTTTTTTCTTTCATTTATCATTGTTTCCTCCCTAGTCCTCCGCTGTAGATGACGAGTTTCCCCTCCAGTCCTTGGGGGGACTCACATGACAGTCCAGCATGGCCCCCAGATGCTTCAGGAATGGCTCTTCATTTCGCTAGGAGGAACATGCCAGGATGCAGAATGTGCAGCCCACGCGCAGCCTCCACGCCACGTCTGTCTTGGATGCAGCTACTGAGCACACGTAGAATGTGGAGATAAGGCCTACAGCTTCCTTTGTGCAGGCAAAACACTACCAGAACAGGACAAAGACCTGTAACTTCTCTTCCTCTGTCCCATAAGCTCTTCAGATCTGGAGAGGACATCTGACCATGACTGTTGTACTAGCAAGAGAAATCCTGGAGTAGCCCACGTACTCACCCGCATGACTTCCCTCTGCTCCTGCAAACGACAGCATCTGCCCAGGTTCCACCACCTGGCTCTCAGGCACGTAGATCCCCTCCACGGAACAAACCGCAGCCACGCAAGGAGAAAATCTAATGCTCAAAACAGTAACACGCAAATATTCAGCGCAATTCAGGCAAAGTCAGTTGTTTCACGTTGACCCCAACAGCTTTTTGGTGAGCAGTGAGCTGCAGCTGCACTCCGATACTGCAGAAATCGAGAGGTCAGGAGTACCTACAGGTTAATGAGACCATGAAAAATGCTAACTTAGTTTTTTTTTTCCTTCTGCATGGAGTTCTGACATGTTTTCTACAGCTTTTCTCTGAATTTCTTTTTTTTCTTTTTGCTCCAGAGCAGATAGGAATATTAGCCCTCCAGAAACAAGTTTTGCAGGAAATTCTAATTACATACAGTGTATTTCAACCCAGAGCACATTTTACAGCCTACTTTTAAAACAAAGCTACCAGTTATGGTGCTATAATGTTATTACCGATGTTATAATAGGGATTTTGTGTCTGACCCGACTCCTATCTCGCCACTCTATCAGATTGGTTTGCTTTTGCAAAGTCTGATTAAGCATTAACTCAAAACATAAATCCTAAGGAACTTTCCCAGTCACTTTGATATTTTCTAGTTTGCTGCCATGCATAAAACCCCCATTCTACAAAACCCTATCCTGTCGCTTTCGTGAAAGAATGCAAAACACTCTTGGAGCCATGGTAAATACAGACTTTTACATGGAGACACTTAATTTATTCACATCTATTGCTGTGTCCTTCATTTTCCTCAGCAAACCACCTGTTGTTTCAGATAAATGCCTAAAACTCCTGTCTGCCTGTTTCAAGTCTAGGATCCAGAGAGGACATAACAACGTGACAGTCGTTCAATCTGTATTCTCCAGTCAGATAGCTCAGTATCCCAATGAAAGACAAATGCTCAGCTGGACAGTGAAGCAGCAGAAGCAGCTCGGCAGACTGCATTCCTCGTGCGAAGAGAGTCCTCTGGCTTTAAAATCTAAGCTGTTCTCACAGTTAGGAACACACCCGGAGGAAACAGCAAACAGATTCTCCCAAATACGGGGAACTGCGCACAGTTTCCAAATAAGGAATTCTCCGTGGAGTCTTAAACAAAGGAAATCATCCTCTTTTCCTACTGTAAGTCAAATGAATCATTTTTCCCCTAGAAGAGACTGAAGTATACTTTCCTAGATGAACACACTCAACTTCAGCATTTCCAAGTTCCTATGCTTTCAGTTTTGTTTTTGCAAAAGAGTATAGAAATGATGTCCCAGGTCGCAGTAGGCAAACTTGTTTCTCTAGCTTCTTTCTATTCCCTGCTCCAATTGATTTGGGAGTCTGTCTGTCTGCTGAGATAAAATGCAGAGCGGGGATTTTTAAAATACAGACTATCTTTCTGAAGTCTGTAGAGCATATGTTCATATGACAAATATTTGTCACTGGTCCCAGAACAACGGGACCAAACCCAGGTGTGTATAACTCATTCGGGGCAGGGGGGGGAATAAAAGCCTTAACAACTGCCTAGTCTGCTTGTGGTCTATTGGCCTTCTGCTGAGTAACAGGCTTTAGGAATCTCTTCTAAAGAAGGTCAAAGATTGCTACACTCACATGGATTTAAAAACCCACCTTTGAGCCGGTAGCTGACATGCCCTTGCCTTCCAGTTCCCGCAAAGCCACCTCTAGCGCTATGTTACTTGCAACACCCGCTTGTGAGCTCCTGCACAGAGCTGACAATGTCATTTACGTACAAATCTGCGGTTCCTGTCTGGAATTCTGATTCTTCTCCTATACTGGTGCTTTGTATCAAGTTCTTACTTGCAACTTTCCAAGAGTTGTTTTAGCCCACAGGCAGACCTCTCAATTACTGTTGCAAGATCTCCTAGTAAAATCAGGACCTAATTATTAGTGAGTTTTTTCCCTCTGAGGAGTTGGTAGGCAATCGGATTCAGTGGGGCATGGCCTCTGACCAGCCTACACCCTAAATACCGTCCCTATACCCTTGTGGGCAGCAGTGGCTGCTAGCTGCTCCAGTCAACTCTGTCCCTGGAAGGTGACAGCAGGCCTCCTAGGTGTGGTCCTCGGAGCTGGCTGCAAGAACAAACACAGCGTTAGACCCTCTAAAGAGGGCAACGCAACTGCAATTTTCATGCGTATCATCTGATGCTCACTTTCCATTGCTCAGCTGAGGGCTAGGTCTCTGTTCAGAGCAATGTTTTTCTGCTCCAGCAGAGACTGGAGCTCCTCAGACTTTTTTTGCTGGTAACAACAGCACAATCAATAAACACTGTGAAAGGAATACTGGGAGAAGTGAAAAGGTTGTTTTGGCTTTAAGGAAATAATGCCCTCATTCCATAAAGTTTCCTCTTCTACTGGGAGAGAGGGGAAAGGTGGGGAGGAGCAGGAGGAGATTCATGCATCTCCCGTTCCGCTTCTCTGCGACACAACGGAGGGAGCTGCATTACACATCTGGCCTTAAATTGAGCGCTGGACAGACCCCAGCCCAGCCACTGCTGCTCAGCTACACGCTCTCTCTCCGTCTCTCTCTGGGCTGTGTTCATCCCTGGGAAGGCTCTCTCTCTCCAGGCATGCTCCTGCCTCCTCTTCCCACCCACCCACCAGAGTTTCCCTGGCAGCTGTGTCTTAGCCTTGCTCCAGCCCTTAGGATGTCTCCACCTACCACTTCCTGCTACGAAAGCCCGTTAGATTTATACCACATCTGCTAACTTGGATATCGAGGCACCAAACGCTGAGCTGCATCACCTCTCCAAGGCACCAACGGCGGAAGGGGTGCAGAAGCAACTGAACGCGCCTTGGCAGCTCTTTTTCTGCCTGGATTCTAGGGGATGCGCAGACATCAGGGACTGAGTCAGTTTTAGCAGCCCTTGAATTCCTTGAACTCATTCCAGCAGCTCCCATAGCACATAAGAACCACCACAGTGAACACTCCCTGCACAGCAACTAATGTGTGGGAGGGTTTATGACTGTCCTACACAGCTCTCAAGATAGGTCAATGCTCCTGCTATGGTTGTGATCCTTCATGATTCTTCAGCTGCAGCAACCTGTCCCTGATGTGATCCTCAGCAACTGTCGGGGCCCTTGTGCCATTCTGTTGTGCAGAACACGAGCACAAATACTCTGTTCCAGCCTAGCCGGGTGTGGAAGGGTGCAAAGGCTTTCAAGATGGAAAGAAGTTGGGAGAAGGAGGAGGAAGATGAGAGCTACATGGCTCTGCGGAGATGAGGAAAGGAGCTGCGAAGGGCTGCAGTCCCTTTGGAGAAGATATTCCACAGGAAGCTCAGCGAGGAAGAGGAGCGTGTTTCACACTCCCTCTTGACATCTTTTTTGTGGAAAAGGGAGTGAATTAGTTCAATGCATCGTTATTCAGGAGGTGACTTGTTCTGTTTGCTCCACTCCAAGTTATTAAAAATAGAAATACCAAAAATGAAATCAATTTTCCAGAATCTCACTCTGTCAGCAACTGAAAAGAAACAAACATTTTCACATTTCATTTCTAACTGGTATGTCATTTAATGTTGCAAAACTGTAGTGATGAATGCTTCAGGGAATTTGAAAGAAAACTATTTCCACTGGATCTTAAACCACAGAAACATTTCTATTACTATGAATTTCTCACACTGTACAAAAATAAGCTTTGATGCTTTCAAATTCAGCTCTTCTTTATTTACCTCTTAACATTGTAACAGGAAAGCATTCAGAAATATTGAGTATTATACCCCAAATAATGTCAAAACAATGAATGTCAAGATTCCTGAAGAGAAAATCTGTAGTTTTATGACAGTAGGCAGCAGGGACAGAAGAGAGAGAGACAGAGACAAAGAGAGAAGGTCATTTATCAGAAGCTGAACATTATACAGAAGCAAATATATGACTTTATTTCTAATAATGTAACTCATAAAATGTATGCTATGAATCCTTTTGAACCCCCTCAAGACTCATGTGTGGAATGCAATATGTGCCAAAGGCCCAAAACAAAGTACGCATACAAATATTTCAAATTTAAAATACTGTAGGATTCCTGCACATAGTGTAAAATATTCTCACTGCAATTTCAAGGCTCTTTATGCTGGAGATGAATAAAAGCAAGTTTCCTATATTCCCAGAATATAGGAATATAGCCGTGAAATGAGTGATGTCCGTCAAAATAAAGGACATGTGAGAACTCTGAAATTCTGCTCGACTGCATGAGAAATCAGGCCTTTCTTTCCTTGCCTTTACTGGCTTTCTTATATTAGGAACATCTCAGCGCTGACCAAAAGGAAGGGTTTTTTCCCCCTACAAGAGACCAATGACTGTAACATTTCCATCCTGTGTTTCCTGGAGACTCCCCCCCACGCCAGCCTAGTTGTCATGATAATAAAATTATGCCCTGATGAGTTTCTGAAAGACAAAACAAGATCCAAATCCAGGAAAGGGTTCACGGCTGTGAATCAGTTAAGGAGACTTCCTCCAGTCCAGAGTTAGTTAAGTAAGATCCTGAGCCTCAAAGATTTAGATGTCTAACTTGTATTTAAAGATACCTAATTACCTTTAAGAATCTGAGCCTAAGTCCCTTGGGGTTAACTTGTGGCCCTCTCCTTAGTGTTTCAGAGAGATCCCTGTTCAGTTTGCTAGGCATTTCAGGAGGGAACAGGTCTCACTTCAAACCTGTGGATGCTGTTAGGTAGCAGAGCAGGTAAAAATTATGGTGCTTCAAAGGAACTGCTGGCACCTTTTAAATCCCGATCATGAATTTAGCTTCTCATTCCCACCGTTTCGACTTTGCACACACCTGAAATCCACCTGCTGTCCCTTCTTACGCTTTCCACCTTCTGTATGCTGAAATACAACAACTTCTTCCTACATAACATGCTGCCTTCCTCTAAGAAGCAGCAGGCTTCTTCTTTCCTCTCCTGCTTTGCAACATCCTTGCTTTGGAATCCATCCAGTAAGCTCCTTAAGCACATGGAGTCACAAGTACTTAGCACAGAAGGGTATTACATAAATAATAATAATAATATAGTTAATAGCCCATAAACGGAACCTTAAGGGGCTTCTAATCTTCACACGTGTTGGAAAGCAACTTTCTGAAACTATTTGATTTAGGTGAGAGTTCTTAGCAGCAACATAATAAGCAAAATATCAAACAAGTTTGTACAATTACAAAGCCAAGAGGGCTCCAGCAGAAGGCAATAGGTACCTAGTTTGGCTGTGGCAGAGCGTCGCCCATCCCCAGATTCCTGAAGTTGATTTTTAAATAAAGTTTGCAGGGAACGTGTAGGATGTGTTACTCTGCTGCACTACTCACTGGAAAATGGGTGCCAGGTTGGAGGAGTGAATAATTTTGTGGATTTCTTTAAGTTTCCTGCAATAAAAAAATGACATAATGTATGCAGTTATGCACACGCTAGCAACACACTGTTGATGCCTACATTTAATGGTCTTGATTTTTTTAATTTAAGTGATGTCATATATAATTTGAACAATCCTGGTGTTTGTAAGAACATTTTGTTCTCCATTTCCACGGCGGATTTCAGTACTAAAATCGCGAGCAAAATGATGCAAACATCACCGCTGTCGTTTCTAGCCTTACTTGTGACTGAAATGTTGCTTATGTATAAAAGACAGAGATATCCTCAGATGATGATTTTTGCTTCAGACCGATTTGGCTACAGCGTCATCCCCTCACTACCCAGCAGCGGGACCTTCGAAGCGATACTCCTCATCGAAGTTCTCCATGAAATACACATGCTTTAGTAAAAACTTGAACGGTGTAGAGTGCAGTGTTGATCTGCACTTGGAGAAGAGCCGTCCTGGAAGCCAGCATTCCCAAAGGCAGCTCAGACGCAGGCTACAGACCCTCTCCCCGCTGCGCCTTGTGCTTCTGCGTTGGCCGAGACTTCCCATTCCCGGTGCCCCGCAGCACGTCCTTGGAAGCCACCGGCGTGTTTTTCGCCGGGACGTGGCAATCTCCTGGGGAAAACCACCCTCCCCTTGGAGAAAAGTAAGCTGTCACTGCCGGCCTACCTGGCCATGGGGGAAACCGCTGGCTCGGAAACCAGGGCGCTGAGGCAGCCCTCAGGCCTGTGCCCTCTCACAGGCTGTCCCCATAGCTTGGGGGGCGGGTTTACAGAGGATCCTCCGTGGTGAAAAAAAACAAAAGATTCGCCCATATCAGCCCTTCCTTTCCCTCATCTTTCCCTCATGTTTTCCCTCCCGTCTCCTCAGAGTGGCCTCCGGCAGCGGGAAGGAAGGCGCCACTGACTTAATGGCCGCTGCCGCCATGGAAACGCGATCCCCACCTCCGCCTCGCTCGGCCTCTCCTCCTAAGCCTGCCCGAAGGAAGCAGAACAGCACAGCAGCTTCAATTCCAGCACGCTGGGTGTGCTCCGTTGCCAGCCTGAGCTGTCACAGCTACAGCTGAGGTCACCAGACTTTGACTCCCTGTAAAGAAAGCGCCAAAAAAATACTAAATAAACTGAAAAACTTAGTGAAACAAAAGCTGGAGGTGTCTCAGACTGAGAATCCAAAGAAGCGTGCCCCTTGTTCATATTCTCCACCAGCCTTAAGGTGTAGTTAAGTGAGCATTTCCTGCGATATCAAAGCTAGATTATGTTTCCCCATGTCGCATCTGCGCGTACGCTGTTGCCAGCCCCTGCGCGGGAGCTACCAGCTCCCCAGACACACTAACGCAGCCGTTTCTGGGCCTGTGGTGCAGATGATTTACAGGCCAAGCTCATAAACGGTTGCATCAGCGCTACTATGGAGGCAGTGAACTGTGCTGCGAGAGTGGGACTGGGGGCCTGGAGATGGGGCCAAGAGAGAGAGAACGTCTTCAGCTGCTGTTACCGTGGGAGGAAACTGTCCTGTAACTACATCCCGAGTCCCTCGTCGCTAGAGTAGTAAGGAGGGTGTGAAAACTTGCCCCTTGCCTCCAAAAGGCATGTAGCAACACACACGTTAATGCTGGTGAGCTACTGTGCCATCTGATCCCCTGAGCAACATCAATGAATAATTCGTTGTGCAGAGCAGAATCAGGGCAACATTTGGCATATAGAGACACATGGACAAAGGCAGAACAGAGGAGAAGTCAAATTATTGACCAGGTGCTCACCAAGTAGTCACTGACTGTTCTGCTCACCCAGTGATGCCAGAATCCTACAGGAAAAACCCCTAGAACATCACAGGTAGAATCATAGAATCATTAAGGTTGGAAAAGACCTCCAAGATCATCAAGTCCAACTGTCAACCCAACACCACCATGCCTGCTAAACCATGTCCTGAAGTGCCCCATCTACACATTTTTTGAACACCTCCAGGGATGGGGACTCCACCACTTCCCTGGGCAGCCTGGTCCAATGTCTGAGCACTCTTTCAGTAATGAAATTTTTCTTAATACCCAGTCTAAACCTCCCCTGAAGCAACTTGAAGCCATTGCCTCTCGTCCTATCGCTAGTTACCTGGGAGAAGAGACCAACACCCACCTCACTACAACCTCCTTTCAGGTAGTTGTAGAGAGTGATAACATTGTAGAAAGTATCTTTGCGTGGTTGTGCAGGGGTCTAAGTGAACCCAGCACTTGCCTAAAATACTTATTTCCTTTGAGATATTCTGTTTATCTAAAAACACCCATTCTCTTCCCATTTAGATCTAGTCAGGATGCCTGTGTCTCCATTTCAACCTGCCTGTGACACCTGGGAAGGTGCTGCCTACTGCGAGCAGCATCTGGGCGCCCGAGGAGCGGCGATGAACTGGTGGAGGCCTCCCGAGGGCTGCCTGCTGCTGGGGCAGCCCAGCCCAGTGCAGCTCATCTCCCGCTCCCAGCCGGACAGGGGCTGCTGTGTGCCTTTCCTCCTGCTGAAAGCGGTGTGGGAGCTGAGAGCTGGGCAGCCTCAGCTGGCTGCGCAGGTCGAGCGAGGCAGCCCGCGTTCCCCAGGGAGAGACAGGCTCCGGGATACATTATTGATTTTCCGGGGGAGAATCTTGCTGGAGGGCAGCTGGGCCCTGCGAGAGGTTGGCTTGCCGCACCAGAGATCAGTATGCTTCAGTAGACCGGGGAGCAAAAGCCAGAAGTTACAAGGGCAGAAGTTTCCTTTGTTCTGTTTGTCTTACGGAAAAAAAAGAGATGAGGAGGTAGGTTTGCATATTCTGGAGATAGAGAAGGGAATAACCTCTTATTACGGAGTAGCACAGCCCATCCAGCAGTGACAGGTTTTTTTAAAGGCTGTTTTAAGGTTGTCTGTAGCTGAGGAAACGGTGACTGGTAAGGAATGGGGAATCCAGAGTTTAGTGCATGTTTGCTGGGTTACTTTTGGTTTGAAATGAGGGCAGCCTCAGGGACAAGTGGCCAAGTTCCCAAGCCAGTATTTTGTGGTTTTACAATCACACTTGCAAAAATGCTTTCTCCTTCCTGTTGCTGTGCAGAAGATCCACCAAAATAGCCCTGAAGATTGCCAGCACACCAGGCAAAAGGAAAAAAATATTCGTAATAGCATCTGTTCTGCAGTTTGTGTGACATACAACACCAGAAGACAAATAGGTTTGAAATGCAAATGTGTTTTCTATTGTTTTTAATTTGACAGTGACTCTTTAAGAACATAACATTGCCTTCAGAGTTTATTTTACATTTCCCAGTAAATAAGAGTTAGGCTACCAGGCATGGTTACTTTGGGTTTTTTTAGTTGTTCCTAAAATCATGGTCTAAAAACTCCTAAAATGCAGATTGTGCTCTTGCATGCTTTTGGAAGAACTCGTTCATTGTGTGTGTCCCCACAGCACTCCATACTCTGCTTTACAGTTGCACTTTTGCCTCTAAGTCTGTGTTTGATTATGTCATTTTCGTAATTTTCTTCTCTTTAAGAAGGAAATATGAATTACTATGATACAAAAATAATGAGCTAAACAGGGCACAAGTGGTGACTGACATGTGACTGTTTGTGCTGATAGAGTGCCTCTTGGGATGGCTTTGGTCCTTGCAGCCAGTACTCCTCAGGCAATGCCCAGGCACCAGCCAGAAACCGTTCCCAGTAGGCAGCGTGGAGACTAGTTTTAGGAGAGAAGGTGAATGCTGCCACACAAACACAAGCTGGGCAGTGCCACTGGCCCTTGGATTCAGAGAACGGGCACTGAACCTGTTTGGGTTGCTAATACAGTCGTGGCTGAAATGATTTATAAAGGAGGCAATTCCCCGTTTTCAAGTGGAAGGCTGAGGAGCAAAAGGTGAGGTGAAGCAGCCAGGGCAAGCAATAGGAGAGCGTGGGATACAACGCAGATCTTCTTTTTATGAAGTTTCAGGGCCATAAATTCACAGTGTTGATGTTTCAGGTTTTGATAATCAGGTAACTAGTATGAAGAACTGCCACAAATCTCAGCTTCACTAAGTCCTTTTCATTGTCCTACACCTTTCCTGTGTAATAGTCCTGGTCCTCTGCAGAATCTGTCAGGAGGGTCTCAAGCTGGCAGAATGTGGAGGGTGCATGGAGATGTTTGCCTGGTTTCTTTATGGAGTGGATAGTGATTTAAATAACTAAATGCAGATTTTGGCTGCACCAGATATATCTCAGTAGTCTTCTTCTCATCAGAAAAAAGTGCGTATCCCCTAGGATGTGAAATACGAGCTCCAAGGTAAAGGGAGAGAAAAGCTGGATACAATTTGTGTTTTTCTTCTGACAGAAGTCTGTAACCTCTGGCAGCGAGTATCGTGTCAGCTGAGTGTGTTCACGCCTCTGACATTACTGCTATGCCTGCCAGCGTTTGTCTGTGAGAGACCAACATCAATTTGAAGGAGAAGGGACATGTCAGGAACCTGTCTCCTTCAGCATGCTGCTTCAGCTATTCAACCTCTAAACCTAGGGATACAGCAGTTGTAATACAACAGAGTAAATTCCAGCTTCCCTTCCCCTCCCTCCCCAAACACCCTGCATTCTCCCTAAATAATGTCTGTGGTCACCTATTTAGGTTACTTGAAAAGTTTCCACTTACCACAGTCATTTCGGAGGAATGAGTGTGTTCCTTCAGTGCTAGAAAACATGGCTTTGTGATAAAAAGAGCAGAAATAGGGAATGGAAAAAAGACCAGAGGAAAGCAGAGGCCTTGCCTAGTACTGCCCTTTTACCAAGCAGCCTGAGTAAAGGATCAGGGAAGAGCCAGGCAGCACTTCATCCTGAGCTATCACATCAGTTTAGTAAGACTGAAAGAAATTACTGATGGTTTTGCAGGGTTAAGACCACGTTTAGGGTTGGATGGTGTTTGTTCAGGCAAGAAGGCTGGCTGTGCAGTTAACTCCAAGCACTTCTAATTTGTCTGATTCACAGATTGCCACATCTGAAGACAGCGAAGTCCAGTGAAGCTTGGGAACAGAAGGAGAGCTACATGCACCTTCAGACCGCCTGCCTGAAAAACAAGATAGAGTATGCAAGTCCTCCTCTTCTAAAGCAGCTCTGCTTTAAAACCTCTGAGGTTTTGCTCCTCTCCCGCCTGTTCGGCTGTATGAATGGTGGCGGAGTTGAAGTCACAGAGACTGTCACTGGAGTAACCATCTTGCTGACTGGCAGCTTCATCGGAGCAGTAGTCTTACAACCCAAACAGCTGTCTGTAGAAGAGCAGGTGGGCTATGCAGTTCATAAGCCCTTAAAATCAAGTAACAAGCTCACCAGCTACATACTTACGACAGGTCTTTTTTAACTTAGGAAAGACACAGATGTTAAGGAAAAGGTTATGTGCGTGCATACGATGGAGAAGGAGAGCTATCTCCAGCACAAAGCTGGATGTGTGTGGAATCAGGATGTGCTAATCCAGACTTGCAGATAACATGCTGAGTTCATATAATCCTTTGTTTTATGAGTTTGAAATTTCCAAAGGTGCCGCTGGGATTTGGGTATTCAATTTTCACTGGTACCAGGGTGCTTAGATGCAGTAACTAGAAGTACAGACTTACTGCGAGGGCACAAAGAGAAGAGCTAAGCGACTTTCAGAAGTCATGTTTTTTCAGCAAGAGCGATGCCAGTGCGTGCTCCCAGCCCCCTGGCAGTGGCCGTAGCTCTGCACCGTTTCAGTGGGAGTGGCATCTGTGAACAACTCCAGCGGTTGTGCTTTTGCAAATTGGCTTTCAGAGGTTCTAGGTTTTCCTTTTCAGTGTGGAGGAGAACAAGCCACTTTATCTTACAGGGGGTGCATCCTGGCTTGACCTGAAGAAATCTGCAGTGCTTCTGAAATGAGCTGTTGCTGCTTTTGCATCGCTCTTAAGCGGAAGGCTTTCTGCACTTGGCATTGTAAGTGTCAAAAGCCTACACAAGTCTACAGCCACATAAGTGTGTAATTCCCTTTTCATTTCAGTCTTTATTCAGAACTGTGGAATACAGAAAAAATGGTTACGTTTCCCCAAACAATTCCAGTAACCAAATATGAGAACAGTAGAAAAATCTGTGTGTGAACTTAAAAGAAATGTTACAGAAAATTCAACTGGATTTTTGTATAGCATATTTTACAGCTAATAAGTAGCTAAAAATGTACTTGATCTTTGGAATTTCACATGAAAACCACTTCTGAAAGAAAACATTCCTGTTTCTCCTTTTTCTCAGTCCCTGGGGTACTTGCCACAGCTTGTGTTTTGTGTGGTGAAATCGATGTATTGGGCACTGAACTGAAAGAAACAAAGTGATAGAACTTGGCCATCATTTATCCTTTTTTTATTTGCTTGCTTCTTGCCTTTCAGGCCTGAGTTGATACCTGCTGTCCTTCACAGAAATAGCGCTCCTTTACACTACATGCCCGAGCCACCAGCCCCTTGGAACAGCCCACATTTTAGCCGCCAACAACGTCTCCCAGCCCCCTCTTAACAGGCTGGTGGGCTGAACTTGTGGAACTCTTTCTGTGGACTCTAACGACATTTAAGGGGTAAGAAGAGAAGAGGTGAACGTGGTAGAGGGGTGAACTAGAGTGCACAGTGATGTAGCCGCCAGGTATAGGAGATGGCTAAAGGAGCACTGTGCTGGTTTTGGCTGGGATAGAGTTAATTTTCCTCATAGTAGCTACTATGGGGCTACATTTTGGATTTGTGCTGAAAACAACATTGATAGCACAGGGATGGTTTAGTTACTGCTGAGCAGTGCTTGCACAGAGTCCAGGCCTTTTACCAACAAGAAGTCAGGAGGGGGCACAGCCGGGACAGTTGACCCCAACTGACCCAAGGGACATCCCATACCATGTGACGTCATGCTCAGTATATAAAGCTGGGGGAAGAAGGAAGGGAGGGATGTTCAGAGTGATGGCGTTTGTCTGCCCAAGTAACTGTTATGCATGATGGAGCCCTGCTTTCCTGGAGATGGCTGCACACCTGCCTGCCGATGGGAAGCAGTGAACGAATCCCTTGTTTTGCTTTGCTTGCACAAACGGCTGTTGCTTTACCTGTTAAACTGTCTTTATCTCAGTCCTCAAGCTGTCTCACTTTTACCCTTCTGAATCGTTTCCCCACCCCACTGTGGGGAGGGTGAGTGAGTGGCTGTGTGGTGCTTAGTTGCCAGCTGGGGTTAAACCATGGCAAGTACAGAAAGGCTGAAGAAAGGAAAAGAAAGAAGAACATTTTAAGACACTTAGAGCAAAACACTTGCATGTCTGTTTTACAGTGCTGTGTTTTGTGGCAGTGCTTTACACAGTTTACCAGGAAGACCTTTAAAAAGCCAGCCTCCACCTCTCTCATTTATGTTATCATCTAAGCCAAACATTTCACTGGCTTCCCCTCTTTCTTTTTGGTCATCCATTGGGAAGTTCCTCCTCTCTCTCCCTTTTTCTCCATACAGGAAGCTCATTAGCTGTCTACAACTTTCTAGTCCTTTTTCCTCCTATGCCAGGAACTGTCTGACCACATCTCTCAGATAATTTTAATGTACTTTAGAAAATACTGTGTGAAAATTCCTCCAGTTTGAAGACTCTCTTGTTATGTTTCCCTCAACTATACATCGATAGATCAAAGAAGCGGAAATCATTGCCAACTTAAGATAAAACATCTCCACCGCATCTAAGCACAGCTCTGTGATGAGCACAGACTGTCTTCTCTTTTGTCTGTTCTTTCCCTGTGGCTGCTGTCCCTACAAGCCCATTCTTCAATTTCCTACCTCGGCTTGTGCCAAAAGTGGGATCCAGCTATTGAGGTATAATGAAGTGCTCCAGCAGGGCTCAGCAGTTTATCTTCACAGCAGACCAGCAAGGACTGGCCTTTCAAAAAGTAGGATCTACAAAAGGGTGCCTCCTGCTTTACCTTCCTAGAGCAAACAGAGAATTGCACAGAGATGTGAATTATACGGATGGCACAAATAATGGAATAGGAGCATTCTCAGAGTAATAATTTGGATTACCTCAACAAACAAGGTGGGTACCTTGGACACCTAACCTGAGTCCTGCTAATCTAGACCGTCACTTGCCCTCTAGCAGCATATTTTGCCTTCCATGTAGATTTAATTCATCAAATTGAATTGTGTTTTAACAGGGACAGATCAAAGAAGTTGCCATCAGACATCTTTGTCAGATTTTAAAAAGTCTGTTTTTAAATCAGAAACTAGGTGACAAAGCGTCTGGTGGCCTGTCCTCAGAGAAAGTCATTTGCTCAGTTTACAAGATGCAATGCTCTGCCTGCTATAACCTGCCAGGGAACAGTTATAATATTCTCAGAAACAGTTTAGATGCATGCTGGCCTTAAGTGTGTTGCACCAAGCTGGTTTTAGAAAGCCTCCTTTCCTGTCTGGTTCAGGACACAGCCTTTCCACGCCGGGGAGGTTTCTCACGAAGGGAGAGTTTTGATCTGTGCTTGTTGCAGTCTGAGCAGGGCTGGTTAGAAACGGCCCTGCAGTGATGAAGGCAACTGGCCAGCCCTTTGGGCTAGCTGTAGCACCCCGTTTTCTCAGTGGAGAACACCCTCTAACCCCACACACCTTTCAACTCCCAGGCAACGAGCCCTGCATCTGCACAGTGGGTTGCGTGAGTGGGGACCGCACCTGCTGTGCTCACCTGTGAGTGCTGTGAGACAAGGTCAGCACGAGCCCACTGCGGTAGGTTGCCCCTTTACATACTCTGTCAGTGCTCAAAGAAAGCGTACGCGCAGTCCTAGGTCTGTAGGAGGGAAGGATGCTCCTTAGGGCATGCTATAGGAGAGAAGGCATCTTCCACCCTACTGCTTGGCTGCACAGTCAGCGTTGGTGTAGAGTTTGTTGCTGTTGTAGTTACCATTCTTTTTAGAAACTTTGACTTGAGCTGACCTCAGTGAAAGTTGCGGGTGTTTTGCTGAGCAAGTAAGAAATCAGGACACTTTAAGTATTTCAACACGTTGAAATGTTTTTGACTCATGTTCGGAGTAAAGACTGAAAAATATGACTCCCACCACCAAGGAAATCTTTAGAAATGTTCTCATGTGGAAAGTTTCATCTTGACATTTTCCAGTTCAAAACAGGTAATTTCAGTTTTATTCATGTGGAGCTGTATACTCGCAGGTAGTTTTAGTGCCTCTGCTCTGTAGGCCTCAGGATCAATATCCAGTTCAACACAGAGTCACAGTTCTCCTGGTCCAATGTTCCATTCCAGCCAGACTGCATTAAGGGAAAAAAAAGATCTTGACATCTATTGCATCCCACAGAGGAAGAAGGATGAAGTATCTCAGATTACATCTCCCGGAAATGTACTGCGGGGCTTAGGCACAAACAGGTTACTACCAAAGTGATCCAGTTTGTTTCCAATGTGTTCCAGCAAGCCATGCTTGAATCAAGATGATTGATTCACTGATCAAATACTTCATTTTTCTAGGAAAAATTATGAACTTCTCCATGCTTGCATTTTCCTATAAGAAGTGTTTTGGTGCAAGTTTTAAAGCACCTGTAAAACTTAATATATTTTGACATTCATCCTCTTATTTACAGACCTTAATACAGATGAAGGACACCCAAACTCAACTCGTCAAAGTTTTGGTCAGGAAAGAAAGTGTTTGAATATTTAGTGAAGAGGTCTATTATAAGATGGATTAATCTCTGCCATAGTTATCCTAGACAGAAATGTCACTTCCAGCTGGATTCCCCCCTGATGCTGATCTTCTCCTCCAGTAACTGGGTTCTTGTTGTCTGCAGCACAAGCAGAAGAACAGTTCCGCTGCGAAAGAAGGAAATCAGCACAGCCACAAGTTCTGTGTCAGCTCAGAATAAAACTGAAGTCTCAGAAGAAGGGCTGAGGTTGAAGGGAGCCATTCAGAATTTCCAAGAAGCCAGATTAGTTTGAAATAGACCAATCGGCAGGGAAGTGTTACCGTGAAACTGAAGCAGAAGTCCTCAATACTGCAGCTTTCACAATGTAAAAACTGTGTTTTCACCTTCTGTCACGAGTCATTAGGAATATCAGTTCCTGTCAGGATAACCTCACTGCTGACTGTACCGCAGCCAGAGGTACTGCTTTTCTGATTTCACTGTCCCTGTCTATGCCTTAAGGCAGCTGCACTGAATTTCCCGGTGACACCTGCAGTTATGACGCCTGCAATGAGAATCCAATAATTCTTCCTGTCTGTCTGGATGAAGAGCTATGGTGGCCAAGTGTTCCCTCTGAAGTCCACGTGTGTCATTCTCCCCCTTAGCCTTTGTATTTGTGCTCTGACACAGTGTTTGAGGTCAGCAGGTGAACAATGCATGCTGCAGAGTCTCCTTTCTGAATTTTGGGATTGCAGTTGCCAATGCACTCTCCGCTTCCCCCAGAAGTAACCTGGAGTAACAGGGAGGAGTCACGGCCCTGCAGTCCGACCAGCTTCCACTTTGGGTAATTACACCCTGCTCGTCTGTATCCCCTTTGCAGAGTCAAGTAGCCACAGTGCGCGACTCACTTCCCCCCAGAGCCTGCCATGTAGTTTGCTAGGTGATTAAGATACAATTCACCGAGAATATGGTGGATAGCCTTTGTGTATCTGAAATGTTCTGAAGTCCTTCTAGATGAAATATAGGCTGCGGGCATCTGAGAGAAGACAGCATCTGAACAGACTCAGCACAACCTTGAGTCTCTAGGCTGCGAAAAAAGAAAAGCCCTCACGTATGGTACTGAAACGCAATTCCTGATGGGACACGCACCACACAGACTCAAGATCGCACCTTAAGATCAGAAGAGAAATATATATATACACCCACATTACGGTGGGTGTATACTACAGGCCACCTGACCAGGAGGAGGAGGTTGATGAGGCCTTCTACAGGCAGCTGCAAGCAGCCTCACAGTCACAGGCCCTGGTTCTCATGGGGGACTTCAACCACCCTGA